>JFJP01005376.1_pt1 | contig 26752 bp, 23 predicted proteins | sample 431651 | NCBI WGS metagenome assembly JFJP01 (sample SAMN02602958, study PRJNA72255) | Microbial mat metagenome, whole genome shotgun sequencing project. | biome: fresh water; feature: sink hole; material: water; isolation source: purple microbial (photo- and chemosynthetic) mats found in...
ATTCCGGCCAAAGATATCTGGCTTTACCCGCTGCGCAAAAACTTCTCCGCACTTCTGTGCAAATAGCAAGACGGGTTCACCGAATCATTACGTATCTTTCGTCTCCTCTCCTCGTAACACCAACAGGTACAAGATGAAAAAATTTCCCTCCTTCGGTATTTCTACCCTGGCACTTGCTGTCGGCCTTGTCGCGTGCGGCGGCTCCTCCGACGACTTCAAATACCCGGATAGCACCGGTAGCGCGCTTCCATTTGTGGTCTTCGACAAGGTTGCGAACGCTGAGGGTACTGAGATTCGCTTGGGCGGTGTAGGTTCGGCGTTATCGCCCCATCCAACCGAGGCAGGCTACTTCTACGCCATGAGTGACCGCGGCCCAAACGCAGCCACCGCCCCCGGCAAGACCCCATCCGGAATTATCTTTCTTAAACCCGACTACACCCCACGCATCCACCTCTACAAACTCAACAGCACTGGCGGTGCAGAACTGGTCAGCGCCGTTTTGTTGAAGGACCCCAAGGGTCGCAATATCACCGGCCTGCCCAACAAGGACTTTGGCTCAACCGGCGAGACGCCTTACATGCTGGACGGAAACGTCGTCGCGTTGGATCCGGACGGTGACGGCATCAAGGGCTATGACGAAAGCGGGTTGGACCCGGAGGGTCTAGTAGCCATGAAGGATGGTAGTTTCTGGGTCAGTGACGAGTACGGCCCGCACATGGTCCATTTCGATGCCACGGGCAAGGAAATCGAGCGCATCAATCCATTTGCATCCGACATACGCAACAAGGCTGGACGTGTACTTCCGGCCGAGTTAGCCAAGCGCTGGCCCAACCGCGGCATGGAAGGCCTTGCAATCACACTCGACGGCAAGACCCTCGTAGGCATCATGCAATCCAATCTGTACAACCCGACGAGCGCGATTGGTTCGATCAACTTGGCACGAATCGTCACGATCAATATCGAAACCGGCATCACGGCACAGTATCTTTACCGCCAGGACGCGGCAGGGTTGGCCAATTCAGAAATTGTGGCGCTGAGTGCCACCACGTTTCTAGTGATAGAGCGCGATACCAACTTTTTCGGGATCTCTACAGGCACAGTTCGGAAGAATGTGTACAAGATCGACCTTACCGGTGCGACCAATGTCGACAAAACCAACAGTAACTTGATCGCCGGAAATGCGTCGCTTAGTTTCAACCCAGCCAATGGTCTGCAGGTATCCAGCAAAACGCTTGAGCAGGTCATCAAGGACGGTGGAACTACCGACAACTTTGCCGCAGGCTGGGTCCAGCTGTCCAATGTGGGCATCAAGCCAGTGACGAAGTCCTTGGCTTACGATGGCATAGCCTCACAAAAATATCCACATGACAAAATGGAAGGCCTTTGGGTCATCGACGTTAACAATCTGGCGATCCTGAATGACGATGACTTCACCATCGCACCCGACGGCTCCGGCGGTGTGGTGCAAAAAAAGCTTTACGACGGCGCGATCGATCGCAATATGCTTTATGTCGTCAAACCCCTTATACCTATGCAATGAGACCGGTAGCGCCGAGTTGAAGGAATCTGTGCGTGTGCTAGCGAATGCACTGGGGTAAAGAACATACAAACGAAGCCTAGCCTAGCAGCACTGCTCCTGAGAATGTATCCGTAAGGCAGAAGTTGTCGTCATTGGGGGGGCCTCCGCAATGCAATACGGGGGCCGTGGTACAAAGGGGTTGCGGGTTGCTTTGCGTCTTCGCCCGGATTGAGGTCACGTGGGTGCGGTGGCCACCAACCCTTGGGTGTGAACCGTGACTCGGTATCGGCCACGATCTGGCGGATGCTGGTCCGAACCCGATCTTCGTTCCAGGGGATGTCCTGAAGCGGCTCGTGGCGCGAGGGGTCAAACAACATGGCTTACACCAGCCCCAGCTCCACCAGGCTTTGTGCCATGGCGGGGGCCGACTCTTCCACCCCGATAAAGTCCATACCCAAGGTCTGGCGGGTGCGGCGGTTGTCAATGTGCAATGCAACGCCCAGATCCGGCAGGATGCCGCGCGCGGCGGGGTCTACCAGCGCCACCAGGCGGATCATGAAATTGGGCAACTCAAAACTGGGCACTTTCTTCGCCTGCCTGCCCAGGCGCGCCTTGATCGGGCGCATCATATCCAGGAACCACGCCGCCTCCGACACGCCAAGGTAGCGTCCGCCGCTGGGCTCGGCAGTCTCCAGGGCCAGTCGGTGCATTTTGGCAACGTCGCGCACGTCCACCACACCAAACGACAGCTTGGGGCAGCCCGGATACTTGCCGCGCAGAAACATCTGGATCACTTCGGCAGAGCCGCCCATGTCGCGATCGAGCAATGGTCCGAACACCAGGCCCGGGTTGATGCTGGCGTAGTGCATGGCGGGCCTGTTCTGGGCCATGAAGTCGCGCGCAGCCCGCTCCGACAGTGTCTTGGATCGGGTGTAGCTGGTCACGCCCGGGCCATCAAGCACGGTCCAGTCATCCTCGGTGAATGGCTTGGTACGATCCTTGGGGTGCCCGTACATGACGGCGGCCATGGACGACGTTTGCACAAAGCGCTTGACCCCCGAGGCGGTTGCCGCATTGAGCACGCGCAGCGTGCCCTCGACAGCGGGGCGAATCAACTCATTCGGGTCCTTGGGCTCATTCAGAATGAACGGCGAGGCCAGGTGCTGCACGCCATGAACTCCCTCGGTGGCTTTGGCCCAGCCTGCGTCTGCCAGCAGGTCGGCATCGACAAACTCCAAGCGAGTGATATCGCAGTGCGGGCGCAGCGCGGCCTTGACTTCGTCCGCTTTCTTGAGGCTACGCACCGTGCCACGCACGCGGTAGCCGTGTTGCAGCAGGTCCAGAGCGCAGTGTTTGGCGATGAACCCTGAGATCCCGGTGACCAAAATGGTTTTGTCCGTCATGCTGTTTGCTTTCAAATTAATAGCGGGCTACGCAGTCTGTCCGGGCGCTGCAAGCATTTTCGAGCTCAGGAATCCAATGCGTTGCGTATTTCCTGCAGGAATTGTTGCGCAGTAGCGCTGACCTTGTCACGCGGCTGAGTTTCCAGCAACTGGATGATCTTGCTGCCAATGACCACCGCGTCGGCGACGTTGCCTATGATTTTGGCGGTGGCTGCATCACGAATGCCAAAGCCCACGCCCAGCGGGATGTGGATGTGCGCCCTTATGCGCGGCAGCATGGCCTCTACGGCATCGGTATCCAACGCGCCAGAGCCGGTGACGCCCTTGAGCGAAACGTAGTACACATAACCGCTCGCAACCCGTGCCACCTGTTGCATGCGTGCCTCGGTGCTGGTGGGGGCCAGAAGGAAGATCAGGTCCATGTGGTGTGCCCGCAATTCGGCGGCAAAGGCCTCGCACTCTTCGGGCGGGTAGTCGACGATCAGCACGCCGTCGACCCCTGCGTTTGAAGCGTCCTGCACAAACGCGCTGGAAACACCGGCTTTGGCGTGCTTCTGGTCGTAGCGTTCCACCGGGTTGGCGTAGCCCATCAACACCACGGGTGTAGCGGAGTCGGTCTTGCGAAACTCCGCCACCATCGCCAGCACCTGTACCAGGCCAATGCCAAACGCCAGGGCTTTGTCGCCAGCCTTCTGGATCACCGGGCCATCGGCGCTGGGGTCGGAGAAGGGCACGCCGAGCTCAATCACGTCGGCGCCCCCGGCGACCATGCCGTGCATCAGCTCGGGCGTGATGTCGGCATACGGGTAGCCCGCGGTAACAAAGGGAATCAGCGCCTTGCGGCCCTGTGCGGCGAGTGCTTGAAAGGTGGTTTCGATTCTGCTCATGCTATTGCTTTCGTAGCTGCTCACGCACGTTTGACGGGCGCTGCAACGATATTTCCCTTGACAGACTGGCCGGTACAGCTGGGGCGACAGAAGAATTCTCCGTTGCTCAGATCGGCTACGGTGCCAATGTCCTTGTCGCCACGTCCGGACAGGTTCACCAGAATGCTCTGCTCAGGCCGCATGGTCCTGGCAAGTTGCATAGCGTAGGCCACGGCATGGCTGGACTCGAGCGCCGGGATGATGCCTTCGGTGCGGCACAGGTAATGAAACGCCTCCAGCGCTTCCTTGTCGGTCACGCCCACGTACTCAGCGCGGCCAATGTCGTTCAAAAACGCGTGTTCGGGGCCGACGCCAGGGTAGTCCAGTCCAGCGCTGATGCTGTGTGTCTCAGTCACTTGGCCGTTGTCGTCCTGCAGTACATAGGTGCGGTTGCCATGCAGCACGCCCGGAGAGCCGCGTTGGATCGATGCAGAGTGCTTGCCGCTGTCCATGCCTTCACCCGCCGCTTCCACGCCGATCAAACGGGTTTTTTCATGCGGGATATACGGGTGGAAAATGCCCATGGCGTTGGACCCACCGCCCACGCAGGCAATGACTGCGTCGGGCTGCTCGCTGGTGCAACCTGCGGCTTGGAGCATCTCGGGCATCTGCACCAGGCACTCGTTGCCAATCACACTCTGGAAGTCGCGCACCATCATCGGGTAGGGATGGGGGCCGGCCACAGTACCGATGATGTAAAACGTGTTGTCCACATTGGCAACCCAGTCGCGCATGGCCTCATTGAGCGCGTCTTTAAGGGTCTTGCTGCCGCTAGTCACTGGCACCACGGTGGCACCCAGCAGCTTCATGCGGTAGACGTTGGGGCTTTGGCGCTTCACGTCCTCGCTGCCCATGTAGACCACGCACTCCAGCCCATAGCGGGCGCAAATGGTGGCGGTAGCCACGCCGTGCTGGCCAGCACCGGTTTCGGCAATCACCCGCGGCTTACCCATGCGCTTGGCCAGCATGGCCTGGCCAATGGTGTTGTTGATCTTGTGCGCGCCGGTATGGTTGAGGTCTTCGCGTTTAAGAAAAATCTGAGCCCCCCCCATCTCCCGGCTCATGCGCGCCGCGTGGTACACAGGGGAAGGGCGCCCGACAAAGTGCGCCAGTTCCGACCGAAACTCGGCAAGAAACTCCGGATCATGCTGGTACTTCGCGTAAGCGTCTTTCAGCTCATTGATGGCATGCGTCAACGTCTCAGAAACAAAGCTGCCCCCATACTTGCCAAAGTGCCCAGAAACATCAGGTTGGTGATAGTCGTACATATAGAAAGAAAATAAAAACGTTGCCCAGTAAGGGCGTAGCCGAAGCGAGATAACAAAATGGGCTGTTAAAGCCCCCTCTCTCGCCCAGCGGGGCGAAAGAGGGCGGGGGGAGAGAGTGGGGTGTTAAACAAAGCATCCGCAGCCCGAACCGCCGCCACAAACTGCAAAATCTTCTCAGCATCCTTGATGCCTTTAAGCGGCATCCCCTGAGCATTCACGGCTTCAACACCGGAGCTCACATCCACAGCCAGCGACTTACATCGTGGCCGTACCTGACGAATTCCATCGCCCACGTTTGCAGGTGTGAGTCCACCACTCAAGACGAGGTGAGCGTCGACGTTTGGAGGAAGCCGTGACCAATTGAATGTTTTCCCGCCACCGCCATAACCGTCGACATGGGCGTCGAGCAGAATGGCCTGGGCATTTGCATAAAGAGAGGCAAATTGTACGAGGTCAAAGTGCGGTGCATCGTCGCCCAGCGGGATGCGGGCGGCGCGTACCCATGGCCGGCTATTGTTCAGTGTTGCTGCCGCACAGTCCTGTGCCGATTCATCACCATGAAATTGGACTGCAGCGCCTGCGACACTTGCGCAAGCAGCTATTATTTCAGTAGCAGATGCATTGACAAACAACAGCACCGGGGTGATGTAGGGCGGCAGGCGTCTGGCCAATTCGGATGCGCGCGCCACGCTGACGTAACGCGGGCTTTTAGGGTAAAGGTTCAGGCCGATCGCGTCTGCCCCCGCGCTGACCGCCGCGTCAACATCCTCTTCCCTGGTGAATCCGCAAATCTTGATACGGGTGCGGGTGAGCGTGGGGGCATTGTTGTTTGGAGTCATGGCAGCCCATCATACGCAGCAGTGCGATCGGGGATGCCCCAGTGGGGGTCATAGCGCGGCCCCAGAAAATACAGGCCGTCTGGCGAAAACGTGGGCGCTGCGGCACGGCGGTCGCGTGCAGCCAGAACATCGGCCATCCAGGCCACCGGTTTTCTTCCTTGCCCGATCTGGACCAGACAGCCCATGATGTTGCGGATCATGTGGTGCAAAAAAGCATTGGCTTCAAACTCGATGCGCCAGTAGGCACCACGTTGGCTCATGCTCACTTCCATCAGCGTCTTGACCGGCGAGAGCGCCTGACACTGCGACGCGCGAAAGGACGTGAAATCGTGTTCGCCCAGAAGCACGTTCGCCGCCTGCTGCATGGCGTTCGCGTCGAGTTTGTGGAACGTCCAGCCCACCCGTCCATGGTCCACACTCGGCCGTACGGGGGACTCATAGAGCACATAGGCATAGCGACGGGACGTAGCACACGCGCGGCAATGGAAGGCTGCTGTGGTGTGCACGGCCCACTGCACAGCAATATCGCGCGGCAGGTTGGCATTGGTGCCGCGCACCCAGGAGTAGGTGTCCCGGTCCAGTTCGGTGTCAAAGTGCACGACCTGCATGATGCCGTGCACACCGGCATCCGTGCGCCCGGCGCAGAGTGTGGAGACCCGTTGGGTGGTGAATTTGCGCAGGGCCGCTTCCAGCTTGTCCTGCACCGTCTGGCCCGACAACTGGCTTTGCCAGCCTTGATAGGCACTGCCGTTGTAGCTAAGGCCCAGGGCTACACGCACCAGCGGCCTCGGACAATATCGGGCGGCGTCAAGATCGGTGCGAATCAGCCCAGATTGGCCAATGCGCGTTGCGCCTTGGCACGCATCTCGCCCGTGGCTTCGGCCATGACTTCTTCGATCAGGGCACGCGCGCCATCCTCGTCACCAATCGAAACAAACTCGTCGGCCAGTGCCAGCTTGGTTTCCAGGGGGTCTTCACCAGTGCTATCGGGTGCCTGCGTTGACTCATCGATTTCCGGCAGCAATGCGGGCTCTACGGGAGCCGAAGGTGCAGGTGAAGGGGGATCCAGATCCAGCGACAGGGAACCCATGTCGAATTCGAGCATGCCCTCGTCTTTCTTGGCGGGCTCCGCAGCGGGTGCCGTTGCCAGTATCGCAGGCGGATCCAGGTCGGGCAGTTGCATGTCACCCACTGCGGGCATGCTCAAGCCGTCCATGGATAAAGGAACATCCGGAAGGTCTGGTAGATCCGGCGCAAGAGACGGCGTGAGCTCGCCAGCGCCAGACAAATCGAAGTCCAGGGAGTTGTCGTCGGAGCCAGGAGCCGCCGCAAGTGCCGGGGCTTGCATCTTCACGGTGGGTTCCGCGGCGGTTGCCGGTAGTGTGCTTCCTGTGAGGTCGCTGATCGCACTGACGGGTTCTTCGTCGAGGGAGAAGTCCAGATCGAGGTCCAGATCCACCGATCCGGGTGCTGCCGCAGTCAACTCGGGATGGGCACTTTGTGCAACCGTAGCGCCAAACTGTGAAGCGGTCGCGGCACTGGCCACCCCGGGACCATCCATGTTGGCAGGACTACCGCCGGGTTGGTACAGCGGATTGGTGGGATCGATGCTCAGGCCCAATTCGCAAATGCGGGTCCAGTCGGCGCTGTTGTTGCTGGTCAGCTTGAACGCCTGCGTTGCGCTGGCCTCGAAGCTTCTGGTATCGCGGCGTTTGGCGAAAATCTCCATCAGCTTGGTGTGAATGGCCAGCCTGCCAGGGTTGGTCCGCACCGCTTCCTTGAGAATCTCTTCAGCTTGCAGATCACGGCCGTAGGCCATGTAGACGTCGGCCTCGGCGACAGGGTCGACATCGTCGGCCGCGTCGAGTTGACTCGGTGAGTACACCATGGATGAGCCGCCGACAGCACTATCGCTGCTGGTATCCACCCGTTGCCCGCCACTGGCGCCAAAAAAGGAATCCGGCTGCAAGCGGCTTTCAATGAAGGAACTGTCAACCTGGTTTGATGGCTTTTTCTGACGTTTGCGGTAATAGAACAGGCCGCCACCCAGCAATGCCAGCAGGCCAGCACCAGCTGCGGGGATCAGCGGGTCTTCAAACAAATCGTCCAGGAACCCGGGCTCCTCCACCGGCATGGGTGCCGCTGCAGGAGCAGGGCTGGACGCAGCGGGCGCAGTTGGCTTTGGCGCCGATGCGACAGCGGCGGACGGCACACTCGCCGAAGCAGCCACTGCGATGCCTGGTTTGGATGCCGCTGCGATTGGAGCTGCGCTGGGGGCCGTCGCTGCGGGGGTGGATGCAGGAGCGATGGCGGCGGAGGCTTTCTTCAGATCGCTGATGTTTTTCGCCAGTTCCGCCGCACGAGCCGCTGCTTCCTTGTCGGCGCGCTCGCGGGCGATCTTGGCCTCCGCTTCCTTGGCCATTGCGCCACCCTTGGACAGCGTCAACTTGTCAGGGGTTGCAGCGGAGGGTTTTTTGTCCTCAACTTTGGCCTGCACCTTGCCGCTTGCAGTACGGTCTGCAGCACCCACCGCGGCGGCAGGTGCATTGGTGGCCAGCGTGCTGCGGAAGGTGTTGAAGTCTTTGCTCTGGGTGGCCAGCACGCGGGTGGCTTCGGTGGTGGACACCGATAACGCCTGCTCGCTGCTGGGGATCTGAACCACTGCCCCTGCGCGAATGCGGTTGACGTTGCCGTCTATAAAGGCATCGGGGCTGGACCGTAGCAAGGCCACCAGCATCTGGTCCAGGGACACGCTGGTGCTTTTGTGGTTGGCAGCGATCCTGCCTGCAGTATCGCCAGGCTTGACCAGAACCTGCTTCCCGGTAGCTGGGTCCGCTTCTGCCGCTGGCTTGGCAGCGGCAGTGGGCGTTGGGGCGGGCTTGGTGGCGGGCGGGCTGCGCACAGGATCTGGTGCCGTCGCAGCAACCGGTGGAGTTGCAACACTGCGCAGGGGTGCTGTGGGCGCAGGAGACGTTTGCGATAAGGTGGGGTTTGGTGTGCTGGATGGACGTACGGCAGGCGGATCAAACAGCAGGGTGTAATCACGCACAATGCGGCCAGAAGACCAACTGGCCTCCAAAATCATGTCAATGAAGGGGTCATTGATAGCGCGGTCGCTGATCAGCCGGATATAGGCGCGCCCGTCGGCACGGCGCTGCAAGCTTAATTGCAATCCTGGCATGGCCGGGTTGTATTCCAGCCCGGCAGCGACAAAGGCATCTGGTGACGCGATCGCGGTACGCAGCGATGCAGCTTCTTCTGCATTGATTTCGGGCACATCGATTTCAGCGCGCAGAGGTTCCCCAAGCGCCGACTGGACGGTGACCCGCCCCAGTGACAACGACCAGGCACTGGGGGTGGACAAAGCCAATACGGCAAGAGCCGCCGCGGCAATGGCGGTTTTCCGACGACGATAGGACTGAGCGATCAATTTATATGCCTCCAGCACTGTCCCTGGCAGACAGTAGATTCTTCGCACTCTGCGGCCAACGAGCCCGACTCTCAAAAAGTAAAAAGTACCATAACATCAATGTGTTAGCCTGACAAGCTAAGAAAGCTTTTAACTTTGTAAGCATTGGTTTCCGGGCATTATCGCTGGCCTGAGTTGTTGCCTGTCGACAACGACCGGCAGCGCGGGGAGGGGCGCATAGCGCCCGACGCAGCGCTGCCTTAAGCGTCCAAAAGAATGCGCAACATGCGGCGCAGTGGCTCCGCCGCACCCCAGAGCAGTTGGTCGCCGATGGTGAACGCACCCACATACTCCGGGCCCATCGCGAGCTTGCGGACCCGGCCTACGGGAATCGTCATGGTGCCGGTAACGGCTACGGGTGTCAGGTCCCGAATGGTGGCCTCACGGGTGTTTGGCACCAATTTGACCCACGGGTTGTCGGCGGCAATCATGGCTTCAATGTCGCTGGACGGGACGTTTTTCTTCAATTTAAAGGTCAGCGCCTGGCTGTGGCAGCGCATGGTGCCAACGCGCACGCAAAAACCATCGACCGGTACCGCAGCGGATCCGAAACCGTCCCCCTGGCCCAGGATCTTGTTGGTCTCGGCCATTCCCTTCCATTCTTCCTTGGACATGCCGTTGCCCAGATCTTTGTCAATCCAGGGGATCAACGAGCCCCCCAGGGGTACGCCAAAATTGGCGGTCTCGGCACCACTGAGCGAGCGCTGTTTGGCGATGACTTTGCGGTCAATTTCCAGAATCGCACTCTTGGGGTCGTCCAGCAGTGCTTTAACTTCGGCGTTGAGGGTGCCGTATTGCGTCAGCAGTTCGCGCATGTGCTGGGCACCGCCGCCGGAGGCTGCCTGGTAGGTCTGGGTGCTCATCCACTCCACCAGCCCGGCCTTGTACAGTGCGCCCACGCCCATCAGCATGCAACTGACCGTGCAGTTGCCACCAATCCAGTTATTGCCGCCCTTGACGAGCGCATTTTTGATGACCGGCATGTTGACCGGGTCCAGAATAATGACGGCATCGTCTTTCATCCGTAGGGTTGAGGCTGCGTCAATCCAGTGGCCACTCCAGCCCGCAGAGCGCAGTTTGGGGAACACTTCGGTGGTGTAGTCGCCACCCTGGGCGCTGATGATGATGTCGCAGCGTTTGAGGGCGTCGATGTTGAAGGCGTCCTGCAAGATAGTCTCGTTTTTGGCCTGCGAAGGTGCCTTTGCACCAGCGTTGGACGTCGAGAAAAACACCGGCTCGATGAGTGCAAAGTCGCCCTCGGTTTCCATGCGGTCCATCAGAACGGAGCCGACCATACCGCGCCAACCGACGAGGCCTACAAGATTGCCTACCTTCATGACATTGCCCTTTCAGAAAATTCAACAAACGAGAATTTGATCTGCCCGGCTCGTCTGGCCGGGAGGGGCACGACGAACCGGACTCTTTAGCCCTTAATGGTTGTCGTCTTGGTAGTCGACGGCAATGCCGACGACGCACCAGCCCACGCGCCAGTACCGCCGCAGAAGGGCTGTGTTGGGTTGGCGGGGCGATTGTTTTGCATCCGCGGATTGTAAGCGAGGTGCTTACAGGGCCTTGACAACCGCATCCCCCATCTCGCGGGTGCTGACACGGGTCGTGCCCGCACTGTAGATGTCGGCGGTACGCAGCCCCTGCTGCAATACCTTTTGAACCGCTGCCTCTATGCGCTGTGCGGCTTCTTCCTGGTTCAGGCTGAAGCGAAGCATCATGGCGGCGCTCAAAATGGTGGCCAGGGGGTTGGCAATGCCTTTGCCGGCAATGTCGGGCGCACTGCCGTGGCTGGGTTCGTACAGTCCCTGGTTGGTGGAATTCAGGCTTGCGGACGGCAGCATGCCAATGGAGCCGGTGAGCATCGACGCTTCATCAGAGAGGATGTCGCCAAACATATTGCCCGTGACGACTACATCAAACGCCTTGGGCGCCTTGACCAGTTGCATGGCCGCGTTGTCCACATACATGTGCTGCAGTTCCACGTCGGGGTACTCGGCGTGAACCTGGGTGACTACATCCCGCCAGAACTGAAAAGTTTCGAGCACATTGGCTTTGTCGACACTCGTGACCTTTTTGTTGCGCTTGCGTGCCGCCTGAAACGCCACATGGGCAATGCGCTCGATTTCGGGCCTGCTGTAGCGCATGGTGTCAAAGGCTTCCTCGGCACCCGGGAAGTGACCATCGGTCGCGGTGCGGCGCCCCCGGGGTTGGCCAAAGTAGATGTCTCCGGTCAATTCCCGAATAATCAGGATATCCAGGCCTGCAATCAGTTCGGGTTTGAGGCTGGAGGCCCCCACCAACTGTTCGTAACAAATGGCCGGACGAAAGTTGGCAAACAGCCCCAGGTTCTTGCGCAAACCCAAAATGGCCTGCTCAGGGCGCAGGGGGCGGTCCAGGGTATCGTATTTCCAGTCGCCGACTGCGCCGAACAAAATGGCATCGGCTTGCTTGGCCAATGTGAGCGTGGAGTCCGGCAGTGGGTGCCCGTAGGCCGCATAGGCAGCGCCACCCACCAAGGCAGTTTCCATCTCCAACTTCAGATCCAGCGTCTGCAACACCCGAACGGCCTCGGCCACAATTTCGGTACCAATGCCGTCGCCCGGCAACACTGCAATTTTCATAAAGGTCTGTCCCACAAAGCTATCGATTTTATAGCTGCTTACGCAAGCATGGTGCGCGCTAGCCAGGGTTTTTGTGCGAGTCTTTCGGTCTCGAACGCCTTGATCTTGTCGGCGTAACGCAAGGTTAGGCCGATGTCATCGAGTCCGTTCATGAGGCAGTACTTGCGAAAGGCCTGGACCTCGAAGGGCATTTCTTCGCCTTGCGGTAACACGACCAACTGGCGCTCCAGATCAACCGTGAGTTGGTAACCCGGAAAGGCCAGTGCTTCATGAAACAGTTTGTCGACCTGGGGTTCGCTGAGCACAATGGGCAGCAGGCCGTTCTTGAAGCTGTTGTTGAAAAAGATGTCGGCGTAACTCGGTGCAATGATGGCGCGAAAGCCAAACTGCTCCAGTGCCCACGGGGCGTGTTCACGCGAGGAGCCGCAGCCAAAATTTTTCCGCGCCAGGAGAATCGATGCACCCTGGTAGCGCGGCTGGTTCAGAACGAAGTCCGGATTGGGTCTGCGACTGGCCGGGTCTTGACCCGGAAAGCCCTCGTCCAGGTAACGCCACTCATCAAACAAATTGGGACCAAAGCCGGTCTTGTGGATGGACTTGAGGAATTGCTTGGGAATGATGGCGTCCGTATCCACGTTTTCCCGGTCCATGGGAGCTACGAGTCCCTGGTGCGTAGTGAACTTGTTCATTTCTTTTTCGCCGCGTCTTCGATTTTTTCGCCAGCCTTTTGCAAGTCCTGGCCCACACCTTTGACCGTGTTGCACCCGCCAAGCACAAGCAGGCCGGTCAAAGCCATCAAGATTGTGAGAGTCTTCATCGTGTGATCTCCGGGGGTTAGCTGAATTTTCGAACGTCGACGAAGTGGCCATGGATAGCTGCTGCGGCTGCCATGGCAGGACTGACCAGATGGGTGCGCCCACCGGTGCCCTGACGACCTTCAAAGTTGCGATTGCTGGTGGAGGCGCAGCGTTCTCCGGGCTCGAGGCGGTCGGCATTCATGGCCAGGCACATCGAGCATCCGGGCTCACGCCATTCGAAACCTGCGCCAGTGAAGATGGTATGCAGACCCTCACGCTCAGCCTGTTCCTTGACCAAGCCGGAGCCCGGGACCACCAGGGCCAACTTGACGTTAGAGGCGATTTTTCGTCCCAGTTTCTTGACAACTGCGGCGGCTTCGCGCATGTCTTCAATGCGGCTATTGGTGCAGGATCCGATGAATATCTTGTCCACAAACAGGTCGTTCAGTGCTTTGCCAGGCTCCAGTCCCATATAGACCAACGCCCGCTCAATGGCACTGCGCTTGTTGCTGTCGCGTTCCTTGTCGGGGTCCGGCACACTGCCGTCGATGCCCAAAACCATTTCGGGAGATGTGCCCCATGTCACTTGGGGCACGATCATGGTTGCATCCAGCTCCACTACCGCGTCGAACTGTGCATCAGCGTCGGAGTGCAAAGTCTTCCAATAGTGCACCGCCTGATCCCACTCGACCGCCGCTGCTGCGGCGTCATTGCCGTGCACCTGCCCCGGAGCCAGTGGGCGACCTCGCACATATTCGATGGTCTTTTCGTCGACCGCTACCAGGCCTGCGCGAGCCCCGGCTTCAATCGCCATATTGCACACGGTCATACGCCCTTCCATGCTCAGAGACCGAATGGCCGAACCCGCGAACTCTATCGTGTAGCCTGTGCCACCCGCCGTGCCGATTTTTCCGATGACGGCCAGCACGATGTCCTTGGCGGTCACGCCGCGTGCGGCCACGCCCTCGACTTTGACCAGCAGGTTTTTCGCCTTTTTGGCCAATAGGGTCTGTGTTGCCATCACGTGCTCGACTTCGCTGGTACCGATTCCATGCGCCAAAGCACCAAAGGCGCCGTGGGTAGAGGTGTGCGAATCGCCGCAAACCACGGTCATGCCGGGCAGTGTGGCACCATTTTCCGGGCCCATGACATGCACAATTCCCTGACGTTTGGAAAGGAACGGAAAATACGCCGCCGAACCAAACTCGCGGATATTGGCGTCTAGTGTGGTCACTTGTTCTCTGCTGGTGGGGTCGGTAATGCTATCCATGCCACGCTCCCAACCGGTGGTGGGGGTATTGTGATCGGCGGTCGCAACGATGGAACTGACGCGCCACACTTTGCGGCCGGCCACGCGCAGACCTTCAAACGCCTGGGGGCTTGTCACTTCATGGACCAGGTGGCGGTCGATGTAGAGCACCGCAGTGCCATCCTCTTCGGTATGAACGACGTGGTCGTCCCAAAGCTTGTCGTAGAGCGTGCGTCCCATAAAAATACTTCCTTGGCAATCTCAACAAAAAACCCGCCGGTGTTGCCACAGGCGGGCATCGGGAATCAGCTTAGATTAGCGTTTATCGATCGACAGCACATCGCGCCGAATCGAACCGGTGAACAACTGGCGCGGGCGGCCAATCTTATACTCGGGGTCGCCAATCATTTCATTGAGTTGGGCAATCCAGCCGACCGTGCGCGCGAGCGCAAAGATGCCGGTAAACATGGGCACTGGAATGCCAATGGCGCGTTGGACGATTCCCGAATAGAAGTCCACGTTCGGATAGAGCTTGCGCGAGACGAAGTAGTCGTCTTCGAGGGCGATCTTTTCCAGCGCCATGGCCAACTTGAATAGCGGGTCGTTTTCCAGCCCCAATTCACCAAGCACTTCCTTGCAAGTCTCTTGCATGAGTTTGGCGCGCGGGTCGTAGTTCTTGTAAACGCGGTGACCAAAGCCCATCAACTTGACGTTGGAGTTCTTGTCTTTCACCTGTTCCATGAACTGACCGACTTTGGCCACGCCGCCCATTCTCTGGATGTCTTCGAGCATGTTCAGGCAGGCCTCATTGGCACCACCGTGTGCGGGCCCCCACAGGCAGGCTACACCGGCAGCGATTGCCGCAAACGGGTTGGTTCCCGATGAGCCGCACAGTCGAACAGTGGACGTGGAAGCGTTCTGTTCATGGTCTGCATGCAGCGTGAAAATACGATCCAGAGCGCGCTCGATGACCGGGTTCACCACGTAAGGTTCGCACGGCGTTGCAAACATCATGTGCATGAAGTTGCCGGCGTAGCTCAGATCATTGCGTGGATACATGTAGGGCTGGCCAGCACTGTATTTGTAGGCCATGGCCACCAGAGTGGGCATTTTGGCGATCAGCCGGATTGCGGCAATATTGCGGTGCTCAGGGTTGTTGATGTCCGTGCTGTCATGGTAGAAGGCCGACAACGCGCCAACCAGGCCCGTGAGTACGGCCATCGGGTGCGCATCACGGCGAAAGCCACGCATGAAAAACTGCATCTGTTCGTTCACCATGGTGTGGCGAATGACAAGTTTGTTAAATGCGGCTTTGCCAGCGGCGTTGGGCAGGTTGCCGTACAGCAGCAGGTGGCAGGTTTCCATGAAGTCACAATTGGTGGCCAATTGCTCAATGGGGTAGCCACGGTACAGCAACTCACCCTTGTCGCCATCAATGTAGGTAATGGCGGACTGGCATGAGGCCGTTGAGAGAAAACCCGGGTCATAGGTGAACATGCCCGTCTGCGCATAAAGCTTTCGGATGTCCACAACATCCGGACCCACATTGCCTTGGTACACCGGCAATTCGACGCTGGGGCTGCCGTTACTGAACGACAGGGTGGCTTTGTTATCAGCTAGCTTCATTTTTCGCCTTTCAAGGTTTTTCTTTCAACATACTTAACACAACATGCACATCTTCATAATCAAGCCGCGGTTGTACTTGAGAAATATTCTTGCGATCTAGATGTAGATCAAGCAACTCGTTATCACTCAGGTCCATCAGCACACCCAGAGCGTCGGCTTGGCGGTTTGTCAAAGAACCGCTGTACCGCCGGAAAAAACGGTCAATGAAAAGATCGTTTTCCAGCAAACCGCGCCGACAACGCCACTTAAGCTTGCTCATTTCCCGCTCACCGATCAATGCGTCGGGATCAGCTAGCACGGTGGGGCTCATCACTTTAGATGGCGCGGCGGACCATCAATTCCTTGATCTTGCCGATGGCCGCCGTCGGGTTGAGACTCTTGGGGCAAACGTCCACGCAATTCATGATGGTGGTGCAGCGGAATAGCCGATAGGGGTCTTCCAGGTTGTCCAGACGTTCACTGGTCGCCTCATCACGGCTATCTGCAATGAAGCGGTAGGCCTGCAGCAAGCCTGCTGGCCCTACAAACTTGTCCGGATTCCACCAGAACACCGGGCAGCTGGTGGAGCAACTGGCGCACAGAATGCACTCATACAGACCATTGAGTACTTCGCGCTCTTCGGGGCTTTGCAGGCGCTCTTTTTCAGGCGGCATGCTGTCATTGATCAGATAGGGCTTGATCGAGTGGTACTGCTTGAAGAACAGTGTCATGTCCACAATCAGATCGCGCACCACCGGCAGGCCAGGCAGGGGTTTGAGGACGATGGTGTCTGGAAGCGTACGCATGTTTACCAGACAGGCCAGGCCGTTCTTGCCATTGATGTTCATGGCGTCCGAACCACAAATGCCTTCACGGCACGAGCGGCGGTACGAGAGAGTCGGGTCGAGCTGTTTGAGTTTGCCCAGCGTATCGAGCAGCATACGCTCTGTACCGTCGAGCTCGAGCTCGAGGGTCTGCATATACGGCTTGGCGTCGGTGTCCGGGTTGTAGCGGTAGATTTTGAAGGTTCTTTTTGCCATGATGGACTTTCTAAAGCGAGATCTGCGGAATCAGAATGTGCGAACCTTCGGCGGCACCGACTCAACAGTCAAGGGCTTGAGGTTGACGGGTTTGTAGCTCAGGCTGTTGGTGGCGCGGTCCCACAAAGTGTGCTTGAGCCAGTTGGCATCATCGCGGCCCAGTGGGCACTTGGGATCGTCGGCCGGGCGGTCGTAATCCAGCACGGTATGGGCGCCACGGCATTCTTTTCTGGCTGCCGCCGACACCATTGTCGCTTGCGCAGCTTCCATCATGTTGTCCACTTCGAGGGCTTCGATGCGGGCGGTGTTGAATATCTTGGATTTGTCGGCCAGCGAGATATTGTTGACGCGCTCGCGCATGGCCGCGATCTTGATCACGCCCTCGTCCATGGTGGCCTGGGTGCGGAACACGCTGGCATGGGCCTGCATGGTGTCACGCATGTCGTCTGCCACTTTCTGCGAGTACTCGCCCGATTTCGTGGTGTCGAGCCGGTTGACGCGTTCCAGTGAAATGTCTGCGCCGTTCTCGGGCACGGGCTTGTGGTTGTCGTTCTCGTCATTGAACTTGACCATGTGCTTGCCGGCAGCGCGGCCAAACACCACGATGTCCAGCAGTGAGTTGGTGCCCAGCCGGTTGGCGCCGTGCACGCTGACACAGGCACATTCGCCAACGGCATACAAACCGTTGACGATGGCGCTGGGATTGTCACCCTTGGGTGCCAGTACCTGACCGTATATGTTGGTCGGAATGCCGCCCATCTGGTAATGGATGGTGGGGATCACCGGAATCGGTTCTTTGGTGATGTCCACGTTGGCGAAGTTATGACCAATCTCGTGCACGCTGGGCAAGCGCAGTGCGATGGTTTCAGCCCCGAGGTGGGTCATGTCCAGATTGATATAGCTCTTGTTGGGCCCGCAACCGCGACCTTCCTTGATCTCCTGGTCCATGCAACGCGATACGAAGTCGCGTGGTGCCAGGTCTTTCATGGTGGGCGCGTAACGTTCCATGAACCGCTCGCCATTGCTATTGCGCAAAATGGCACCTTCGCCGCGGCAACCCTCGGTGAGCAACACGCCGGCGCCGGCAACGCCGGTCGGGTGGAACTGCCAGAACTCCATGTCTTGCAAGGGGATGTTGGCACGTGCAGCCATACCCAAGCCGTCGCCGGTATTGATATAGGCGTTGGTGGAGGCAGCGAAGATGCGACCAGCGCCACCCGTTGCCAGCATCACACTCTTGGATCGCAATACGTGAATTTCACCGGTCTCCATTTCCAGAGCCGTCACGCCGACCACGTCACCATCTGCATCGCGAATCAGATCCAGTGCCATCCACTCTACAAAGAAGTTGGTACGTGCCTTCACGTTTTGCTGGTACAGCGTATGCAGCATGGCGTGCCCGGTGCGGTCGGCCGCGGCGCAAGCCCGTTGCACCGGCTTTTCGCCATAGTTACTGGAGTGTCCGCCAAACGGCCGCTGGTAGATGGTGCCATCCGGGTTGCGGTCAAAGGGCATACCCCAGTGTTCCAGTTCGTAAACCACCTTGTTAGCTTCGCGGCACATGAACTCAATGGCATCCTGGTCGCCCAGCCAGTCCGAGCCCTTGATGGTGTCATAAAAGTGGAAATGCCAGTTGTCTTCAGCCATGTTACCCAAGCTGGCACCGATGCCGCCCTGTGCAGCAACGGTATGGGAGCGGGTCGGGAAGACTTTCGACAACACAGCGACATTCAGTCCGGCGTTGGCAAGTTGCAGCGAAGCGCTCATACCGGCACCGCCAGCGCCGACGATGACGACGTCAAATTTGCGCGTAGTAAGTTTTGAGGTTGCAGTCATGATATGTAATGGGTTTCGGTTAACGACAGAAGCAGCCTGGGGTGATTGGCACGGGACTGCTTTGTCTTGCTAATGGGTTGATGGTCTACAGACGCCACAAAACCTGAATGGCCCATCCGCCACATGCGGTTAACCAGACGATGGCAAAAACGTGCATGACAAATCGCACGGCGTAAGGTTTCACATAGTCCTGGAAGACATTGCGCATACCGACCCAGACGTGCCACAGCATCGCAAGAATGACTGCGAAAGTAAGTGACTTCATCCATTGCGCGGCAAAGATGCCAGCCCATAACTCGTAGCTGACAGGACCTTTGCTAAACACCAGTTGGGCAATGACGATGATGGTGAAGACGGCCATCAACACAGCTGTCACACGCTGCATCAACCAGTCGCGCATACCGTAGTGCGCACCAACAACCAGACGATGGGAACCAAAATTGACGGAAGACATAGGGAACTCCAGAATCAGTACAGACCGAACAGCTTGGCGCCAAGAATGGCAGTCAGGCCAAAAGACATCGCCATCACAACCAAGGCCGTCTGACGGCCAAAGTCCTTGGTCACATGGTGATGGTGGGTGTCCATCCAGAGGTGGCGCATGCCCGCGATGAAGTGGTGCAAACCGGCCCAGATGAGTCCCAGAAGCGCCAACTTCCAGAGAAAACCGGGGATCCCAAGCACTCCCACATTGAACACCGCTTTAAATTTGGCAAATGAAATTTCCGAAGAAATCGAGTTGTCAAACATCCAGATGATGAACGGCATCAGGAAAAACATGATGGCACCGCTCACACGGTGCATACCCGAAGCTAGCGAAGCCATTGGCCAGCGATAGCTTTGCAGACTGGCGAAATCAATGTTTCGAAACTCTGGGCGCGCGGGTTTGGAGTGAGAACTAACTTCGGTCATGAGTCGGCTTTCGTAGAGGTAACTAAGTTGTAATTGTTTATGGAGCAATCCAAAATTCTATTTCACTGCCAGTGCCTGACAATTGACTTGCAGCAGCAAAAGCATCAATTCAGCGCATTCCGATAGTAATGCCTATCGGTCAAGTACAGACCGCGGCGCACTTCCATAGGGGCGTCGTTGTAGGTGTAAGCAATGCGCTCAACACTTAAGAGTGGCGTGTTGGATGGGGTTTGCAAGAGTGCGCACTGCTCCGGATCGGGCAATACGGCCCGAATTTTCTCTTCGGCCCGCACCATGCGCACGCCAAACTCGGTCTCAAAAAGGGCGTACATGGGGCCATCGTAGCCGGTCAAGCGCTCCGCTGTCAGTCCCTTGAAGGGGGTGGCCGGGAGCCAAAGGTCTTCGAGAATGGTTGGTACAGAGGCAAATGAAAGCACGCGGCGCACCTGGAGCACGGCGTCACCGGCCCGGATGGCCAATGCTCTTGCGACTTCTGCCGATGCCCGGGTGCGTTTGCAGTCCACGATCCGACGTTGCGCCGGGCCTTCACTGCGCAGATCGCCGCTGTCGGGAACCAGGTTCAGAAACCGGTATTGCACCTGGCGTTCAGCATGGGTGGCCACAAACGTTCCCTTACCCTGCCTGCGTACCAGCAGGTTTTCCGCGGCTAGTTCGTCAACCGCTTTTCGCACCGTGCCCTGGCTCACACGGTAGCGCGTTGCCAGTTCTATTTCGCTGGGAATGGCGGCGCTGGGCTTCCATTCACCATTTTGCAGACTCTGCAGGATCAGCACCTTGATTTGCTGGTACAGCGGGCTGAATGCCGGAGTTTGCAGCGCCGTGGCAGCGCCCTGCGGGTCGGCTGCGCTGGGCGTTGCGATCTCGGTTAAAGCGGTCGATGATGCACTCATGGGGTGGCCTTGCAAGTCAGCTTCAAGTCAGTCTCGAATTATGGGTGAATCATATCTTATATAAGACATAAGACAAGTTGACCGGGACGATGATTCAGGGGTACACTCGCGGGCATTCTGCCGGGCACCTCTGGTTACAAGAACTGCCAGGCGGGAACACTTTTTTTTCACTTCCTGGAGTACTGACCATGAGCAAGAAACCCGTTCGCGTCGCCGTTACTGGCGCTGCTGGCCAAATTGGATACGCACTACTGTTTCGTATTGCCTCGGGCGAAATGCTGGGCAAGGACCAGCCAGTCGTTCTGAGTCTGCTGGAAGTGCCGGTAGAGAAGGCGCAACAGGCCCTGCAAGGCGTCATGATGGAATTGCAAGACTGCGCTTTCCCCTTGCTGGCGGGCATGGAAGCCCACAGTGACCCGATGACGGCGTTTAAAGACATCGACTACGCCTTGTTGGTGGGTGCCCGTCCCCGCGGCCCCGGCATGGAGCGTGCTGACCTGCTGGCGGCCAATGCTGAAATCTTTACGGCTCAGGGCAAGGCCCTCAATGCCGTTGCCAGCCGCAATGTCAAGGTGTTGGTGGTAGGTAACCCAGCCAACACCAATGCCTATATCGCGATGAAGAGCGCGCCCGACCTGCCACGCAAGAACTTCACTGCCATGTTGCGCCTGGACCATAACCGTGCCTTGAGCCAACTCGCCGCCAAGACCGGCAAGGCCGTTGCAGACATTGAAAAAATGGCGGTCTGGGGCAATCATTCCCCGTCGATGTATGCCGATTACCGCTTCGCTACCATTGGCGGCGCCAGCGTCAAGGACATGATCAACGACCACGACTGGAACGTGAATACGTTCTTGCCGACGGTTGGTAAGCGCGGTGCGGCCATCATTGCTGCGCGGGGTGTTTCTTCGGCTGCATCGGCTGCCAATGCCGCGATTGACCATATGCACGACTGGGCCCTTGGAACCAACGGCAAGTGGGTGACCATGGGTATACCTTCTGACGGCCAATACGGAATTCCGAAAGACACCATGTTTGGTTATGCCGTGACCTGCGAAGGCGGCGAATACAAGGTGGTCGAGGGTCTGCCGGTGGACGCATTTAGCCAGGAATGCATCAATAAGACACTCAAAGAACTGCAGGAAGAGCAAGCGGGCGTGGCCCACCTGCTGTAATCAGAGCCAACACCGTGCGCAGCGCAGGCTATGGCAAGCATGGGGGTTAAAGACTCCCACCCACGGGAGGTGCTTCTTGGCGCGCAGGCCGCGGCAGCGATGTTGCCGGTTTGCGACCATTACAGCGGGGTCGAAGCGCGCATGGTGAAAAGCTTGCAGTTGCAGGCTGACATGATGCTGGAGTTCGGGGCTTGTGTCTTCGATGTCACCCTCGACTGCGAGGATGGCGCTCCCATTGGCAGGGAAATTGAGCACGCAAGAATGGTTCTGGAGCTTGTCCAGAGTGCGTATACAGCTCCTGATTTGATAGCGAATGGTCTGTGCCGCAGGGTCGGTGTGCGGGTACATGCGGTCGACCATCCGGCATTTGTGTCAGACGTAGCCACGGTGGTTGGCGCCGCTGGAGCGCATCTGAGTTATGTCATGGTGCCCAAGGTGGAGTCGCCCGCCGATGTCAATCGCGCTGCGGCCGCGGTGGATGCGGTAGCCCCGGATGGCCCCAGGCTGCCATTGCATGTGCTGCTTGAGTCACCGGGCGCAGTGCATCGTGCATTTGACATCGCTGCCCATCCAAGGGTTCAGTCCATCAGCTTTGGTTTGATGGATTTTGTGTCGAGCCATGGGGGTGCCATACCAGCCTCGGCCATGGGCTTATGTCGCGCAGGAGATGTTGCGACACTGGACCAGTTCCACCATCCGCTGGTGGTACGCGCCAAGACCGAGATTGCAAGTGCCTGCCACGCTGCCGGGAAGGTGCCCTCCCACTGTGTGGTTACCGAATTCAAGGATGCATCAAACTTGCTGCACGCGGCTACAACGGCTGCGCAGGCGTTTGGCTATACCCGGATGTGGAGCATTCATCCCGATCAGATTCGCCCGATTCTGCAGGCCTTCGCGCCGGATGACGAAGAGGTGTTGCTGGCGGCAGGAATTATTGAGGCAGCTCGATTGCAGAATTGGGCGCCGATTTCCATGGACGGAACGCTGCACGACCGTGCAAGTTTTCGCTACTACTGGCAAGTGCTGGAGCGAGCACACCAAACGGCACGGAGCATGCCATCATCGGCCCTGCGCTATTTCGCAACTTCGGTCATACACTGAGGACATCCACATGAATAAGTTCGCCATTGCGGTAGTTTTGTTGAGTGGGGCTGGTTTGACCTGGGCCAATGTACCGACCAAAACCAAACCCAAGCCTGTGAATGTTGCCAAGCGCGTATCCAATGCTGCGGCGGCAGTACCGGCCAATGTTGCGGCGGTTCCCGAGCCAGAACTCAGTGCGGAGCATCTTGCGCTGGCCCAACGTGTCGTGACCGGAAAAGTACCTTGCGAACTGGGCGCGCACGTTTCGATTGCTGCACACCACGCCGTTCCTGGGAAGTTCGTTTTGGAACATGGTCGCCAGAAGTTTCACATGGTGCCGGTCGTGACTGCGACGGGTGCCATTCGCCTGGAGGATGTGGGGGGCGGAGCAGTCTGGTTGCAGTTGGGCAACAAGTCCATGCTGATGGACCAGAAGCAGGGGCGCCGGCTGGCGGACGTGTGTATGAATGCAGAGCAGGTCCTGGTGGCGCAGGCTTTGGAAAAGACCCCGGCACCCAGCATACTGGATCCCGTCGAGCCTAACCCGGCGACGCCAGCGACTGTGGTGAGCGCTACCAAATAGATAGCTTTTTACGCAATCCCCATAAGGGCGCAGTGCGTCTTTTATTGTTAACGAAGGAGTGAATTGATGCTGAAAACTTACCGTGACCATGTGGCCGAACGCGCTGCACTGGGTATTCCCCCGCTGCCTCTGTCTGCCCAGCAGACTTCAGAGTTGATTGAACTGCTGAAAAGTCCACCGGCTGGCGAAGAGGCGATGTTGGTCGACCTGATTACCCACCGCGTCCCCGCCGGCGTAGACGATGCCGCCAAGGTCAAAGCCAGCTATCTGGCTGCTGTAGCCCACGGTACCGAAAAGTGTGCCTTGATTAGCCGCGCACGCGCCACCGAACTGCTTGGCACCATGCTGGGCGGTTACAACATCAGCCCGATGGTAGATCTGCTGGATGACGCTGCAGTTGCCAAAGAGGCCGCTGAAGGCTTGAAGAAGACCCTGCTGATGTTCGACCAATTCCACGACGTCAAGGAAAAAGCCGACAAGGGCAATGCCTTTGCCAAGGCTGTGCTGCAAAGCTGGGCCGATGCCGAGTGGTTCACCAGCCGCCCCGAAGTGCCCAAGAGCATCACCGTCACCATCCTGAAGGTGACTGGCGAAACCAATACGGACGACCTGTCTCCAGCGCCTGACGCATGGAGCCGCCCGGACATCCCGTTGCACGCCTTGGCCATGCTGAAGAACAAGCGCGACGGCATCACCCCTGAGGAAGATGGCAAGCGCGGCCCGGTCAAGTTCATCGAAGACCTGCGCGCCCGTGGCAACCTGGTGGCCTACGTGGGCGACGTGGTCGGTACGGGTTCTTCCCGCAAGTCCGCCACCAACTCCGTGCTGTGGTTCACCGGTGAAGACATTCCCTACGTGCCCAATAAGCGATTCGGTGGCGTGTGTCTGGGGACCAAGATCGCACCGATCTTCTACAACACCATGGAAGATGCGGGTGCACTGCCGATTGAACTCGATGTGAACCATATGAACATGGGCGACGTGGTGGAACTGCGTCCCTATGACGGCAAAGCGTTCAAGGACGGCAAGGAAATCGCTTCGTTCCAGGTCAAGAGCGACGTGCTGTTCGACGAAGTGCGCGCCGGTGGCCGTATCCCCCTGATCATCGGCCGTGGCCTGACCGCCAAAGCCCGTGAGGCTCTGGGCCTCAAGCCTTCCACACTGTTCCGTTTGCCCCAGAACCCTGCGGACACCAAGAAGGGTTTCAGCCTGGCGCAAAAGATGGTTGGCCGCGCTTGCGGTTTGCCCGAAGGCCAGGGTGTTCGCCCCGGTACCTACTGCGAACCCAAGATGACATCCGTCGGCTCGCAAGACACCACCGGCCCGATGACCCGTGACGAACTGAAAGACCTGGCTTGCCTGGGCTTCAGCGCTGACCTGGTCATGCAATCGTTCTGCCACACGGCGGCCTACCCCAAGCCCGTGGATGTGAAGATGCACCACGAGCTGCCTGACTTCATCAGCACTCGTGGCGGCGTGGCACTGCGCCCGGGTGACGGCGTGATCCACTCCTGGCTCAATCGCCTGTTGTTGCCCGACACCGTGGGCACCGGTGGCGACAGCCACACCCGCTTCCCCATCGGCATCAGCTTCCCGGCTGGTTCCGGCCTGGTGGCCTTTGCTGCCGCTACGGGTGTGATGCCGCTGGATATGCCCGAGTCGGTGCTGGTGCGTTTCAAAGGCAAGATGCAAAACGGTGTGACCTTACGTGATTTGGTCAATGCGATCCCGCTGTACGCCATCAAGGCTGGCCTGCTGACGGTCGAGAAGAAGGGCAAGAAGAACATCTTCTCCGGCCGCATTCTCGAAATTGAAGGTCTGCCAGACCTGAAGGTAGAGCAAGCGTTCGAGTTGTCTGACGCATCCGCCGAACGTTCTGCAGCCGGTTGCACGGTGCACCTGAACAAAGAACCCATCATTGAGTACATCAACAGCAACATCACCATGATGAAGTGGATGATTGCCAATGGTTACGCCGATGCCCGCACCCTGGCGCGCCGTATTGCAGCCCAGGAAGCGTGGTTGAAGAATCCCCAGTTGCTCAAGGGCGATGCCGATGCAGACTACGCGGCCATCATCGAAATCGACTTGGCAGACATCCACGAGCCCATCCTGGCATGCCCCAACGACCCGGACGATGTGAAGACATTGGCCGAAGTCGCTGGCACCAAGATCGACGAAGTGTTTATTGGCTCCTGCATGACCAACATCGGCCACTTCCGCGCAGCGTCCAAGCTGATGGAAGGCAAGCGCGACATTCCGGTCAAGCTGTGGATTGCACCGCCGACCAAGATGGATGCAAAGCAGTTGAGCGATGAAGGCCACTATGGCGTGCTCGGCGGTGCCGGTGCCCGCATGGAAATGCCGGGTTGCAGCTTGTGCATGGGCAACCAGGCGCAGGTGAAGCAGGGCGCGACTGTGTTCTCCACGTCGACGCGCAACTTCCCCAATCGCCTGGGCAAGGACAGCAATGTGTACCTGGGCTCCGCCGAGCTGGCCGCTATCTGCTCCAAGCTCGGTCGCATTCCGACCAAGGAAGAGTACCTGGCTGACATGGGCGTGTTGACAGCCGCCAGCGACAAGGTGTACCAGTACCTGAACTTCGACAAGATCAGCGACTACACGGACGCTGCGGCGACTGTGAAGTAACCCGACAGCCTGCAGGAGCGGCGCAAGCCGCCCATCAGCGTCAGATACAAAGCCAAAGCCACCAAGCCCTGCGATTTGCGTTGCAGGGCTTTTTTGATGGTGAAACGGTCTGTAGCGCCCGTGGAATAAGCGCAAGCAGCTATGAATTCAGGAGTGAATGGGTCCTCAGGCGGCTGCAGTGAAGTGCCAAAAGCCTGCAATCGTGTAGCCCTGGGGCGGCGCAGATGGACAAGGCGGCGCTGCACATCGGCGCAGTCGCCTTCCCATTCACCGGTTCGGCTCCAGCCTCAATGAACACGTGCACTTCCTTGTGTGCGTGGTCATGCGCTTAGTGCTTCATGCCAGGCATCGCCTCCATTCCCGGCATGGCCGCTGCTGCATCGCTCATCAATAACGCCGGATCAAGCATCCCGAAGATCATCGCGATGTGTGCCACCACCAGAAACAAGGCCACAAAGCTGGCGTGCAATTTGAGCTTGCTCTCTTGACTGCGCGCCTTTCCGATCAGACCCATGTCCAGAAGTGCCATACCCAACAGCGGCACGATGCCCGAGAGGTAGAAGCCGACCGCGATGACATCGGCCGGACCACGCCAGCCGCCGCTGCTGGTCAGCGGAATCACGGCTGTCAGCATCAGATAGACAAATACACCGCAAAAATACAGGCCGCCTGCAATGCTGGCGCTTCGGTTGATGCTTTTCAGGGGGCCATCAAACCGGCGTGAAAACAGGATGAACAACTCGGTGATGGCCACTGTTTCGGCCAGAATCACCGGTATCGCCATAAACAAGATCAGGTTCCAGGGCTGGTTTTGCGCCAGCAACTCCATGTAATGCGTCATAGACATTTTGCATTCTC
>JFJP01012155.1_pt1 | contig 26747 bp, 23 predicted proteins | sample 431651 | NCBI WGS metagenome assembly JFJP01 (sample SAMN02602958, study PRJNA72255) | Microbial mat metagenome, whole genome shotgun sequencing project. | biome: fresh water; feature: sink hole; material: water; isolation source: purple microbial (photo- and chemosynthetic) mats found in...
AACAAGTCCATCATTCCCTCTGATTGGCAGCCACATCGGCCTATTGGGCGTTATTTATTTGCCCTTGGCTTGGTCGTAATTTCCACCCTGCTGGGGCTTACCGTGCGGGGTGGTCTTGAGCCTACCAATATCGTCATGCTATATCTTGCCTCAGTGGTCGTATCAGCGGTGTTTCTTGGACGTGGTCCATCCCTGCTTGCAACGGTTGCCGGTGTGCTGGCCTTCGACTTTTTCCTTGTCCCGCCGTATCACACATTTGTGGTCGACGATACGCAATATCTTGTTACCTTTGGAATGCTCTTCATTGTCAGCTTTGTGATCAGTTCGCTTACTGCACGGGAACGCGAACAAGCCGAGGCTGCAATTCGACGCGAATCCCAAACATCCGCACTTTACAACCTTGGCAGGGATTTGACATCTGCAACAGATCTAAAAAAAGTGATGGAGGTTATCATCTCGAATATTAGTCAGGCTTTTGGTCGTGAGGTGGTAATCTTCCTATCAGAAAACGGACGCCTCCGCCCATCTGCCAGCTCACCGGATTACAAGCCAGATGAAAATGAGCTTGCAGTGGCCGCGTGGGCGTTTGTCCATGACCAACCTGCGGGGCGCGGCACGGATACGCTGCCGGCAGCCAGTATCCGTTGCCTTCCCTTGAAAACCTCAAATGGACTTGTCGGTGTGCTGGGCATTCATCCAAAAGAGGCGGGCAGTTTTCTCACCCCTGAACAACGGCAGACATTAGCTGCCTTTACAAACCAGGCGGCACTTGCCATAGAGCGTGCCCGTCTTGCCGAACAGGCGCGTCAGGCTGAATTGTTGAAAGCGACAGAAAAATTACAAACTGCTCTGCTAAACTCGATTTCTCACGACCTGCGGACTCCACTGGTTTCGATCACTGGAGCCTTGACCAGCCTTGATGAACAATCCGAAATCCTTGATTATGAAAACCGCCGCAGTCTGATCGTTACCGCACGAGAGGAAGCTGACCGATTAAATCGACTCGTTGGCAACCTACTCTCGATGACCCGCATTGAAAGTGGAGCCATCAAGCTTCACAGCGAACCTGGCGATATTGAGGATTTGATCGGTACCGCTCTTGAACAACTTGGGAAACGTCTTGGACAGCATGTTGTGAAAGTTGATATTCCGTCAGACTATCCGCTTGTGCCAATGGATTTTCCGTTGATGGTGCAGGTGCTTGTAAATGTGCTGGATAACGCGGTCAAGTACTCTCCTGATAATTCCATAATCGAAATCTCTGCCAGCTTGATGGAGAAAAAAGCCTGCGTCCAAATTTCAGATAGAGGGGTAGGCATCCCAACCGAAGATCTGTCACGTGTTTTCGATAAATTTTATCGAGTCCAACGCCCCGAAAGTGTCAGTGGTACGGGATTGGGACTATCCATTAGCAAAGGAATTGTCGAAGCACACCATGGTAATATTTACGCCAGGGTCCGTGAAAATGGCGGAACTATTATCACGATTGAGTTACCACTAAAATGACCGACACAAACCAACGTATCCTCGTCGTGGACGATGAATCTCCCATCAGGCGATACCTCCGTGCTGCACTTAGCGGACAAGGATTTACCGTCTATGAAGCCGCCAATGGCCTGGATGCGTTAAGCGCTGTAATTGCGGATCGCCCTGATATCGTCATTCTTGACCTTGGATTGCCCGATGTTGATGGAATCGAAGTCACCAGGCGGCTGCGAGAATGGTCTCAGATCCCGATCATCATCCTCTCGGTGCGCGAAGCGGAACAGGACAAAATCGCCGCCCTCGACGCAGGGGCAGACGACTACCTTACCAAACCCTTCGGAACGGGCGAACTTATGGCGCGAATGCGTGTTGTCATGCGACGCCTGTCCAGTAAAACCGATGAGCCAATTTTACAAGTGGATGAGTTGTTAATGGATCTATCACGACGGGTGGTAACTGTGGGAGGTAGTGAAATTTCATTGACCCCCACGGAGTATGATATTTTACGGTTGTTGATGCAAAATGCGGGGAAGGTAATTACCCACCATCACCTGCTCAGGCAGGTTTGGGGCACGGCCTACGAAAGTGAAATGCACATCCTGCGCGTTAATATCAGCAACTTGCGCCGAAAAATCGAACCCGACCCTGCGCGGCCAACCTACATTCACACCGAACCCGGAGTAGGTTATCGTCTGCGGGTGGAAAGTGAAAAGGAAAAATAAAACCCGCATCGTGTTGGAAGCGGGTTTTATTCTTAAAATTAGCCCTGTCTACGGCTCAACAACTTCGCCAATTTTTCACGTGCGGGGTCGTCCACCAGTGCAAGGACCTCATCTCCCTCCTCCAGGATGGTGGTACCCCGGGGCAGTATCATATCTCCGTGGCGGATGATGCCTGAGATCACACAGTTATTAGGCAGGGACAAATCCTTTAACGCCGTTCCAATTGCGGGAGCACTTGGGGCAATTTTCTCCTCCACAATGGAGTACTTTCCACGTCTAATTTTCAACATGGTCATCATGTCACCAACGGACATTTCCTCGGCGCAAAGGCGGGAAAGGATCTCCGCTTGATTGAGTGAGACATCCACACCCATTTCGGGAGTGAATAACCATGCATTCTTCGAGTTGTTGATGCGGGCGATGATGCGCGGCACATTGAATTCAAATTTACCCAAAGTTGTGATCACAAGGTTGGTTTCATCGGAACCTGTCACTGCCGCAAGCACCTGGGCATGCTTCACATCCGCTTTTTCCAGAACGGCGGGGGAACTTCCGTCCCCGGTTAGGATGCACTCCTGTGGAATTTCTGTTTCAAGTTTAAGCAGGACGGCAGGACGCTCCTCGACCACGCAGACTTTGTGGTGTGTGTCGAGTAAAAATTTTGCAAGCTGTGAACCCGTATTGCCGCCGCCGACAACGATTACATACATGGCTGCCTCCTTAATTTCCCAGCAGTTCTTCGAGCCTGGGCATGGAGGATGGAATCGCGGTCAGGTATGCCGTGTCCCCTTCCTGAAATTCCGTGCCAGAGACAGGAATGAAAGTGTGGTTATTACGTGTAATTGCAATCACCATCACTTCACCGGGTATGTTCATTTGTGTTACTTTATGCCCATTAAAGCGGGCTGGTACTTCAATACGGATCAATGTTGCATCATGATCCTGGAATAAATGGATCACATCCAGATCTGTGTGGGTCACCACTTCGACGATCCGTTCCGCACCCCAGGTAGTGGTGGAAATGGTCGGCAAGCCCAGCCGTTGATAGACTTCTGCACGCAGCGGGTCATAAAGGCGCGCAACAACTCTGGGCACATGAAAAATATTCCGTGCAGAGCGCGCTGCGACAATATTGGCATTATCTGATGAGCTTGCCGCGACGAATGCCTCAGCGTTCTTAATTCCAGCCTCGATCAAAATATCGCGATCGAAGCCAATGCCGTGAATCACTTTTCCCTGGAAGTCAGTTCCGAGCCTGACGAGCGCACCGGGATCGTGGTGGTCAATAACAGTGACGTCATGACCAATCCTGGAAAATAAACGGCTCACTGACGATCCCACCCGTCCGCAGCCCATGACAATTATTTTCATTGGTTTACCTCCTTAAGAGACAAGGTGGAAGATTTTTCCTGGTGTTTATTCTTTATGGAAGTACGATAAATCGCCTTGCGAATCCACTCGATCATGTATAAAGTCAGCGGAAAAACTGCCAAACCTGGCCACATCCACGCTGGCAGCGGGACATGGTTAAAGATCTCGGCGAAGAATGGGATGTAAATAATCCCGAGTATACCCGCCAATTCGATCAGCACGCCTGCCAATAAATATTTGTTGCTTAGCCAGCCAAGATACGAACTGCGTGCACGGTCAGAGCGGCAGGCAAAGGCATTACCGATCTGTGCCATGACGACCCCCGCATGATACACAGTCGAAGCAAGCAGGATGGTTCCGCCAAAAGATAGGGACAGTCTCCAATTTTCAGGGATTGCGATGTTTGCGAGGAAAGAAAGACCGATCTCAGAAACATGCCCTGAAAGTATGAAAATCAGGATAAAGCCCGAAAAGCAGAGAATCGCTTCGAGCATGCCAAGCCAAAGCGCACGGGATAATACATTTCGATCCAGCAAGGGTTGATAACGCGGGCGGGGAGGATGTTTCATGACATCCGGCTCGGGTTTTTCCATGCCAAGCGCGAGCGCGGGAAACATGTCTGTACCGAGGTCAATGGCAAGGATTTGTTTGACAGTGAGTGCCAGCGGCATGAGCGGCAGGCTGGCCGTGACTATGAAGGGCATTAATTCCGGGATATTGCTCGAGAAAATATAGGTGATGAATTTGCGGATATTGTCAAACACACCGCGACCCTCTTCGATGGCGGCAGTGATCGCTCCAAAATCGTCGCGGGTCAAAATTATATCGGCAGCTTCTTTCGAGACGTCCGTACCTACAATGCCCATCGAGATGCCCACGTCTGCTTTGCGCAGTGCGGGTGCGTCATTGACCCCGTCACCAGTTACTGCAACCACTTCACCGCGCTGTTGGAAGGCAGAGACCAATCTCATTTTATGTTCGGGAGCCATGCGTGCAAAAAGTATTTCCTTGTCAAGCAATTCCTGCAGGGCAACATCCGAGAGCTCATCCAGTTCGGCGCCGGTCAAAATAATGGAATTTGGTGTGGTTAACAAGCCCACACGGCGTGCCAGCGACTCGGCTGTCAATCCGTAATCCCCAGTGATCATTACAATGCGGATATCGGCTTCCCGGCAGATACGGACCGCCTCCTCCACCTGCGGACGTGGTGGATCCATCATTGCCATCAAACCGAGGAATACCAGGTCATGTTCCACATTCTCTGCGGTGTACGAGCCTGAGCGAGGCGGGAGTTCGCGGCGTGCCAATGCCAGCACACGCAAGGCTCCGCGCGCATACTCATCATTGGCTGAAAGGATCTCAGTGCGCAGTTCATTGGTCAGGGTTTGGACTTTTCCATCGAGCGAAATCAGTGTACAGAGTTGAAGTACCTCACGTGGAGCACCTTTGACAAAGGCAACCTCCTGATTGCGGTTGTTGTGGATGGTCGTCATCCGCTTGCGGCGTGCATCAAATGGGATCTCATGAACCCGTGGCAGGATGCTGTTCATTTCATCCTCTTCAATGTCTGCCTTCATTGCTGTAACTTTCAAGGCGGCTTCGGTTTGATCCCCGAGACTCGTCCATGTGGGGTGTTCAATTGACGGAGGGTTTACCCGTGCATTATTGCAGCACGAGGCAGCTTCCAACAGGCAGTGAAAATCCCGCTCCCAGGGTTGGCCACTGGGGTCAGGTAGGAATTTTCCTTGCGGTTCGTATCCAACCCCAGTCACTTTGATCTGCATTCGGGCTGTCCACACCTCGCGCACCGTCATTTGATTTTGAGTCAAAGTGCCGCTTTTGTCGGTGCAGATGACGGAGACCAGGCCGAGTTTTTCCACCGTCGAAAGTTTCTTTGCCAGCACACCGCGCTTCGCCAAACGTTGAGTTGCCGCTGCAAGGGACAGTGTCAGCGTGGCGACCAACCCTTCGGGAATGACAGCAACGGCGACGCCTAAAGACAACAGGGTGATTTCCCGCAATGGGAACCCCATTTCGAAGTATCCAACCACCGCCACGATGAAACCTATCATCAGGGCGATCCAGGCTGTGATCTTTCTCAACTGAGATAGTTCTTTTTGGAATGGGGTTGGCTCTTCGGCGATGCTCTGGGTAAGGTGGGCAATGCGTCCAAATTGGGTCATCATGCCCGTGGCATAAACTACAGCACGCCCCGTGCCGGAAGCAACGGAGGTTCCGGCAAAGATCAGGTTTGGGCGATCCAGCTCGCTGAATCCGTGTTGAATTGATGCGTCGGATGTCTTGCGTGCGGGAATGGCTTCGCCTGTCAAGGTGGAGTTATTTGTCCGCAAGCCGTATTCCTCGATGACCCGAGCATCAGCGGGAATATTATCGCCTTCCGCGAGGATGAGGACATCTCCAGGTACAACATCGCTGGCGGGGAGAAAATCCTCTTGTCCTTCACGAATGATGTGGGCAAAAGACGGTAAAATTTCGCGCAGCTTTTCTATGGCTTCTTCAGCGCGGTGTTCACGCCAGAATGAAAAACCCAGGTTGACAAAAATAATGCTCCAGATGATGAGGGCAAGTGCTATGTCGCGATGCAGGAGCGCCACTAGGCCGATCAGAAGGAGCACAAGCACGGGCAGCTGCATGACTTCCTGAACCAGTTTTATCCAGGCAGATTCTTTTTTTTGTTTGGAAAGAATATTATGATCATAGAGCAGCAAGCGCGATTGAGCCTCCGCCGTCGAGAGCCCGCTGGGGGAGGTCTCGAGCGAATCAAAAACTTCTTGTACGCGAAGGCTATGGATTGGCGAAGAGGGCATGAGAGCTAAAAAATTCTAACCACAAAGGGTGCAATAGATAATCAAGAGGCTTTTTTGTCAAACTTGCGTGTAGACAAAGTGGCAAGTGTCTTTGTGGTCGAATCCAGTATCAAGGTATTATTCCAAGTCCTCAGGTGCGGCTTCCTTCGGTATTCCGCCGATACGAGGTTCCGGCTTTGGTAAATAATCATCTAGGAAGGTTTTGCTTTCACTATGATTCATCGCATTCTCAAAGGGTCCTGCTTCTACTGGGACGGGGTTATCGTCAAAGCGCAATGGTTTGATAATACCGAACATCCCAAAGAAGTCTGCGATCTTCACCATCATGACATAGCGGTATTGCTGAATCCTCAGGGACTGCCACTCCACGATGTTCCCCATTGCTCCTTGAATGCGGGATTTCTCCCGGATGACTCGATGGATGTCTTCGGGGTCACGGTACCCAGCGGGCGATATTAATATAATATGCGCCATAAGGATTAGGGAGGATAGGACGATCAATACCACCCAGCCTCCTTCATTCCATTTAGTGATAATTTGACCGATGAAAATAATGGTAGCGAGCACGGTTGCAAATGTGGAACCCCATATGCCGATGGTTCTGGCACGTCCAACAAGATTCTGTTTTACATGTTGGCGGATGGCAAGCCCCATTACCGCAATTGGTAAAAATACACCCACACCGTAGTAAGGCACTGCGGTACTTGTATTGCCACGCACCAAAAACTGGATAACGATGGTGACAATGGCGGCAACGGTGACTGGGCGGGTGAACGTTCCTTTGGGGTTGCGGTAGACGATCACTTCAGGTAATTCTCCAATTGCCACGTTACGCCAGGTGATGGCTTGCAGATCTTGAAAAGCTGTCATGGATGCGGCAGTGAGCAGACCTACAGCGAGAATTTGATATGCCCAGAATAGAATCACTCCGCCTGGGACAACAGAGAAACCGATATATGCCAGATTGCCAACCAAACTGCGTCCTGCTACTCCGTCAAATGCTTGGAAGTGTATTGCAAAATAGGTTAGGAAGAGAGTTGTCAGTGCGCCGTAAAAAAGGAATGAGGTTTGTACAATACGCCCAATACCCGATTTGCCACTGTAAAAATGCCAGACTTTTTCAAGTTTGGGAAAGTTCTTGCGACCCCACTTGATCAATGAGACATCACCATCAATGACGAATTGAATGCCATTTGACATGGCTTCAAGACCTGACAAGGCGACAAGACCTTTCATCGAAGCGGCAAGCAGGTGGAATAATGCAGAGCCAATGGAAGTGACATGCATTGTTTCCTCATTAGGCAGCGCAGATACACCTGTTGATTTGGCAATGAACAATCCAATTGCCATTGTTAAGGTCAGCATCACAAAGATACCCAGACCGATGAAAACCACCTTTGCGGACTCGCCGCGCCCACGGATGGTGATGTACCATGTGGCAGCAACCAAAGTCGCGCCGATCAGGAAGTGCCAATACCATGGGATGCCTCCAGCCTGACGGAGGGACAACAACTGATCAACGCCTGAAAGCGTTGAAACAACGATGGTAAAGATGTAATCCTGCAACAAGACAACCGCTACAACCAAACTCAGCGATGGCCCCAAATAGCGCATGGCGGCTGTGAACGAACCGCCACCCTCGTTGAAGATACCCAGTGAATACATATACAGCGCACCAAAAGCCAGATTAGCAAGCCCAATGACAAAGACCGCATAATAACCCAGATGCTCCAAGCCAAAGGGGTGCAGGGCATGCATCATTTCACCAGTGGCGTAAAAGTAGGAAGTGAAATAGTCTACGCCGAAGAGCGCAAGGGCTGCGAGCACACCCACTTGACCTGCACCGTGAATGTGGGCATCCTCCTGGCTTTCACTTGGTGCAACACGGAAAACCACCACTACAATTACAATCAGGAGAGCGATCGAGAATAACATTAGCGCACCTCCCCACTGCCACTTTCAAATGCCTTTTCCAATAGTTCGAGCAGATGAAGCAGGTGTTTACGGGTGGACGGATTAAAGCGCGTATCCTGGCTGACCTTCGCTTCCTCCTGCCGTACAGCACGTACCACAAATGCAGGGACGAACATGATGCGTCCTGATGGGATGATCTCAAAATCGGAGATCGCAACCTTTAAATCCTGATCATCAAAGTAAGGCAAACTAAGGCGAAGACCGCGATTAAGGCTGCCGACAGCAGCACGTTCCTTGATGCGGGTGATGATCTCCTTCGTCTGATAAATTGCCAGCGAACGTCCCTGGTTAATAAGCTGTCCCAACATACCGTAGCGTTTTTGGAGATATTCCTCATCGGTGGATATATAGGGAGCAAGCGCAACTGCCAGGAATAGCACTTCCATAAATCTCTGCATGGACTTGACGTGAGCGTTCGCTTCATCCACCGACTTGACCAACATTTCACCCTGCTCACCAAAAGCCACCCATTGGGGGAGGAAGAACTTACGAGCGTAGGGTACGAAAGGCACAAGCAGATCACCGCGTCCGTCGTCAGCTTTGCCCTCTTCGGCAATTGCATCGGTAGCAGCAGTGATGGCAGATTCAGGTTCCATTCCATCTGTTTCAGGAATGGAGGGGATAGTCTCGTCCTCTCCAGCAGGTTTATAGGTTACGTCCCGTCCTGCGGGGAGCATTTGATGGATCATGTGCAGGACGGTGGCGTGGCGCAACAATCCTGCGGCGGCGGAAACAGCCCTGTCTGGTGACTGTTCCAATTCAATAAAAATATGTCGCAGCTCTTTATATAGATCGACTTTACGGAAGCGATTCAGGAAACTGCCGACTGTACGGGATCGCTGATTTTGCGGAATGGTCACGAGGGCGGGTTGGGCAACGTCTTCAAGCGTGCAGACCACGCGGTCGGGGAGTAAAAAGCTGATCTGCGAATCACCTTCAATTATGGCGTCGGCAATTTGTTTTCCCTGAGTTTCGAGGAAACGCTGGACAATGGCGGGTTGGGCGGAAAACAATGCCTGCTGGCGTTCGTAATCTTCTGTTAATCTTTCCGTAACTTTTGGATTTGTTTCTGACATTCTTAGCCTTTTAATTTAATGGTGAAATAGGGGGGTAAACCCCAAGGTATTTAAACGGTCCTCAATGAAGACAGTCCTTAGGTTTTTTTAGTGCTCTAAAACAGGGAATTCCACAGCCATATCAGTCCAACTTCAGCAAAGATGGAGAGATATAAAAGGAATGTATGTGCCCAGTCCTGCGGTAATTGTGTGAGTTTTGCCTGCCCCCAGAAGAAAAATGCAATGATGGCAAAGGATCCCGCCCAATTTATTGCCGACGAAAACCAGCTTGACCGGGAGTTTTCTATTTGAATTTGAGGAAGGACATAAACCGTGGTGTTCAAGTTTGATTCCAGGATCTGACTCAGGGGGCGGTTTGTGAATCCTGTTCTGTGTTCTGCAAAGCAGGCAATGATATCACCCTTCTTCCAGTTGGATTTAACAAAATCCAACCAGTTACTACCAAACTCAATTTTTGATTCAACAGTCACACTCCCGCCACCGACCATGCTGGACAAGGCAATGATCTGTCGCCGCAGGCTGGGTTCGCGTGCTTCATCCTTGCACAAGCCAAGTAATTGGACATGGCTTCCAAGGGCATTTGCCAATTCCCAGACTTTTCGCCCCGCGCTGGAAATATCTGTTTCTGATTCAGGCACAAGTACCACCAAACAACGTCCGGGTTTGGGTTCCGAATAGGTGGAAGACGATAATGTAAAAACCGGGGAATTTGTATCAAGTTTGTTCATGTCACCTCAGAGTATGGGCTGAATCGTATCAAACTCACATAAATTGGTGACAAAAATTTCCCCCAAACTTATAAAGAACAAATAAAAAAATTTATCTATGGGCGGTGTAAATTGGCTGCTATGGCATTGATGGAGGAGGATTTATTTCGAGCCAGTCGGGGCAATTTATTACACAGGGATTTCTTTGGGGATAATCTGCCTCCCCCATTCCGCTTCTGATGAATCGTGTTTTTTTGTAGTGCCGTTGAGAACAAGAACGCTCTCGTTGTATTATTAGCTACTCATCTGCTAAAAAACGATAGCCAATGCCGGGTTCTGTCAGGATATATTGCGGGCGTTCGGGATCTGCTTCCAATTTTTTGCGTAATTGCCGCATGTAGACCCGCAAATATTCGGTATGATCGGCATCTGCTGGATCCCATACGTTGATGAGAATGCTTTGGTGAGTCAATACGCGTCCGTGATTTGCGGCAAGATATGCAAGTAATTTATATTCGGTCCCAGTTAACTTGACCTCTTCCTCACCCCGTTTGACGATATGCCAAACAAGGTCAATTGTTAAATCTCCCGCCTTAACAATTTTGCTCTGCGTCCCCAGCTTTTGAGCGGAATGACGCAAGGCAACCCGGACCCGTGCCAGTAATTCTTCAATACCAAATGGTTTGGTCAGGTAGTCATCCGCACCTTTATCCAATGCGCCGACTTTATCACGCTCACTGTCACGCACCGAGAGAATGATGATCGGGCATTGGGTCCACTCGCGGAGTCGGGAACAGACCTCCACGCCATCCATGTCAGGAAGACCGAGGTCAAGGATGATAATGTCTGGTATGTTCGCAGCAGCCAGAGTGAGTCCTTCCTCGCCGTTACTGGCTGTTGTGACCCTGAAGCCCTTTTCGGTCAGGATAGTACGAATTGCACGCTGGATTTGCAATTCGTCATCTATAACAAGAATATGCGGGGCATTGCTCATTCGATCTCCGTATCCATTGGTAACTGCGGGGCGGACTTGCCATCCCAAAGCAGTGGTACTGTGAAATTAAAACCTAAACCGTCAACTAAATTTTCCGCCCAAATATGCCCGCCGTGTGCTTCGATAATTCCTTTGCAAATTGAAAGCCCCAAACCCGTACCTGTCACGCGATCTGCAGCTGTGATGCGATAGAACTTGTCAAAAATTCGTTCAAGATGTGCGCGTGGAATTTGCGGCCCCTGATTGCTGACCAGTACATGGATGACGCCATCTTCCACCTGTGCACGAACACGGACAACCGTATTTACGGGAGCATATTTCAAACTGTTGCTCAGCAAATTGGTGAAGACCTGTTCCATTTGCACATAATCCACCGGTACAAGAGGCAATTCTTCAGGCACGTTAATCTCAAATTTATGCTCAACCGCCAAATGTTTCATGCGGACAAGTACGCCGGAGATAATCTCAGCCATAATATTCCATTCACGTTTTGGCTTCAACACGCCAGCCTCGATCCGTGACATGTCGAGCAGGTTTCCAACCAACATATTCAGATGATCAGATTCATCGTCGATCGCTGCGATCAATTCAACACGTGCGGGAGAATCCCAATTAACATCATGTCCGCGCAAACTGGACGCTGCGGCTTTGATGGTGGAAAGTGGCGTGCGCAGCTCATGTGATACCGAAGACAAAATTGCAGATTTGAGCCTGTCGCTCTCCTCCAGGACCTTGGCGCGGGATTCTGCTTGTGCCAGTCTTGCGCGCTCCAGGGCCAGCGCAGCCTGGCTAGCGAAGGTCTGGATCAGGCGGGTTTCACCCAAAGAGATGGCTGGCGCTGTGTGCCAAAGTAGGATTTCACCCAAGATGGTACGTGCCGCCTGAATAGAGATGGTTAACTCAGGAGGGCGTGTGGGAGGGTTAATTTGGGGCAGGTGAAAATTGACAGGTTGCGAGCCTGTGATATTAACTTCCACATACTCACCTTGCAATAGAGCTGCCACCTGTTTTCCCAAAATCTGTGCCACTGTGTTCTCATCATGTAAACCTGTCAATGCCGCACTGAGTTCGTATAACTGGGTTGCTTCACGTTCACGGGCGTTAGCTGCGGCGAGCCCAGCCTGTGCTTGCCCCACAAGCCGGCTCAGCACTACAGAAACCACCAGAAAGATGATCAGGATCACCAGATCGAGAGGGCGGTGAACCGCAAGCGTGTAATATGGTTTGATAAAGAAATAATTAAATGCAAAAAAGGAAAATAGCGCGCTGGTAATCCCGGGCGTAAACCCTCCATATGTGGTGATAAGCCCGATCGGAATCAAAAACAAGAGCGCAACTAGCGTAGTGTCGAGAAAATCGCGCAGTGCAAAAAAGAATAGAGTTGTCAGGGCGATCAAAGCTGCGGAAATGAGATATTTCCAGGTCGTGGAGAAACGGGTAAGCGATTTCATGGTGGGGATGTTTTATTTTATACTAAAAAACCCAGATAGTGTTGGCAGCATCATCCCTACTTGTGAGGAGATCGGATTTGAAAAAAATCATCATCTAATGCTATAATCAATTCATGGCAACATCTCAACCTGAACATATGGCAACCACACCCGATCCGGAACTAACGCCGGAACAGCTTGTGGAGTTGCGCGAACACGAACGCAAACAGAAAACAATGATCACCAGTATGATCGCTGGGATCGTCTTTATTATTGTTTTGCTTGGCGTAGCGGTATTTTTTCTTTTGCAACCTGCGACACCGACAGACAAGATACGCGATGTGTTTATTATTGTAGTCGCGCTTGAGTCATTGGTTATCGGGGTGGCGTTGATCGTCTTAGTTGTTCAACTTGCAAGTCTTATCAACCTGCTGCAAAACGAAGTCCGTCCGATCTTGAATGCCACGAATGACACTGTCAACAATCTGCGCGGCACCGTGGAGTTTTTAGGTGAAGAAGTGATCGAACCCGTTATGAAACTTAGCGGCTATCTGGCTGGTTTGACGCGTATGTTAGAATTGATGGGTATAAAAAAGAAATAATATTGAAAACCCAAGCTTGAAACCCTGGGCATAAAAAGATAAATCCTATCAACCAATTACCAAAGGAGCTGTAACCATGTCTGAACGTGATGAATTTGGCGCATTTCTCGTTGGCTTTGTCGTCGGTGGTCTTACCGGCGCCGTCGTAGCCCTATTATTTGCCCCTCAATCTGGTGAAGAAACCCGCGCATTGATCAAGGACAAGAGTATTGAGTTGCGTGATAAGGCGCAGGTCACTGCCGAAGAGGCGTACGCCCGTGCTGAGCAAGTTGCCGCCGATGCCCGTGCCCGCGCTGAAGAACTGACCAAGGAAGCCCGTACTCGTGCTGCAGAGCTTGCCAGTGAAGTTCGCGAACGCGGCAAGAGTGCAGTGGATGCCGTCCGCAAGACCAAAAAGAGTGACGGTGAAGTAACAATCTCATAACATGCCCATAAAGCGACAAGGGTTTGACTTTGCGGTCAAACCCTTGTTTTGTTTATGTCCTTAATTCAGCCTTTCCTTCAGATTTTTTTCAACCTACTCTATCATTCGTTTGCTTTTACGTATGATGTTGTTGCCGGTGTTGTCTCATTTGGCAGATGGAAAGATTGGGTCCTGGGCGTAATCCCATATGTTGAAGGGATCCGAGTCCTTGAATTAGGCCATGGACCCGGTCATTTGCAACTCGCTTTGTTGCGTGACCGTGGTCTGGTGTCTGTTGCAATGGACGAATCAGCTTCGATGGGGAGGCTTGCCGGATGCCGCCTTGGCAGCCCACACAGACTCACCAGGGCACTTGTGCAGAAGATGCCTTATGTTTCTGATGCATTTGACACGATCATTTCCACTTTCCCATCTGAGTATATTTTTGATATCGATACCCTGTTAGAGGCACATAGAGTCCTTCGAAATAGAGGCAGATTTATTATTTTACTATCGGTTTTGCCGCGAAATCCGCTTTTGGGGTGGGTGTTTAAGGTTACAGGACAGAGTCCGCCTGGGGCATACGAATCGGTAAGATCAAAAATTTTAGAAATGTTTGCAGGTGTGAACTTCCAAACAGAAGTTCAGCTTGTTGAAGTAAAATCAGGGAGCTTATTAATTATTTTTGCAAGGAAAGAGGAGTCGAAATGTTAAAAAAATTACGTGAACCTGTTAACAGCCTTACTCATTGGGCAGGGGCAATCCTTGCACTGGTTGGACTGATCGTTTTACTAATTATCGGTTGGGGTACGCCCGCCAAGGTTGTATCGCTTATTATCTACGGTATCAGCTTGGTCTTTTTATTTTCGGCCAGTGCCACTTATCATATGGTGCGTGTGAAAGATAGGGCGTTGGAAATCTTTCGTAAGATTGACCACTCTGCCATATATTTTCTGATTGCCGGCACATACACACCATTCTGCATCAATACCTTCACAGGATTTTGGAAGTGGGGCATGTTGATCACCATCTGGTCACTGGCTTTGATCGGTATTGGTGTAAAGGTGTTTATCATCCGCGTTCCGCGCTGGTTGAATGCAGGAATTTATCTCGCCATGGGTTGGTTGTGTGTTGGTGCAAGCGGACAGTTACTTGCTGTGCTCCCTGCCTGGGTATTAACATGGCTTATCATTGGCGGTGTGATCTATACGCTTGGGGCGGTTGTTTACATTACAAAGATATTCAATTTTAAACCCGGTATATTCGGCTTTCATGAGGTGTGGCATATTTTTGTCCTGCTTGCCGCCGCGGCGCATTATGTTGCCGTGATAGGTGTGGCCCTTTAATAGGAGGATCATGCTTTCAGGGATTGACCTCAATCAGATTTTCTTATTTCCATTTAAGGACGCTATATCGCGGAAATATTTATTAATTGGCTGCGGAGTGGCGCTGGCGGGCTTTATCGTACCCCTGGTTCCCTATCTTGTTCTTTTGGGATATGCTGCGCGTATTGTAAAACAGATTTTCAATCACGAGTCCCCCCATATGATTCCCTGGGACGATTGGGGCAAAATGCTTGAAGACGGTGTGAGAATGTTTGCCGTCCGCATGGTTTTTTCACTGCCAATCTTAATCTTGGTCATTCCCCTTGTATTTATAGGACTTTGCATGCCCCTCATCCTGGGAAGCATCAACAGCTCTGATACCGATCTGATGATCATTATCTTTTCTATTATCATGATTGCTGGGATGTGCCTGATCATCCCAATTTCAATACCATTGACTGCCGTCATTCCAGCCGCCGAGATGAATGTCATCGATAAATGTGAATTTACAGCAGGGTTGCGTTTTCGTGAATGGTGGGTTGTTTTCCGTGCCAACCTGGGCGGTTTTATCGCAGCTTTTGTAATTTACTATGTAGTATCAATGCTATTGGCTGTAATACTTCAAATCATAATGGCTACGCTGTTCCTCTCCTGCCTCCTGCCCATTCTTGTCCCTGGAGCTACTGTTTATCTCACGCTGATCATGTACGCGACCATTGCACAGGTGTATGTAGCAGGCAAAGAGCGACTTTCCCAAGCAGAGACGGTGCAACGAGCGGATTAATTTGTGGAGCAATAAAATGAGACTTGTTACTGTCGCGCAAATGAGAGCCTTTGAAAAAGAGGCTGATGCGAACGGATTATCCTACAATCAAATGATGCAGAATGCAGGGCGCAGACTTGCAGAAGTTGTGACCGATTTTACTTACGATGATGATTCCGAGGAAGTTCTCGGTCTGGTTGGACCCGGCAATAATGGAGGGGATACACTTATCGCTCTGACACATCTTGCCGAAGATAGCTGGAAGGTGCGTGCATATATAGTCCGCCGCAGGCAGGATGATGAGTTGGTTAGAGGCCTGCTTGAAGCAGGTGGAGAAGCGGCTTTTTTTGAAACCGACGGGGATTTCTCCCAGCTTGAATTGTTTTTCGGATCTGCAGATATTGTTTTGGATGGCTTGCTCGGTACAGGCATTAAACTTCCGCTCAAGGAGGAAATATCCGCCGTTTTGGAACAATCCTCTTGCATCATGGAAACCCTTGACCTACCACCGCATGTTATTGCAGTGGATTGTCCTTCAGGTGTGGATTGTGACTCGGGTGCTGTGGCTCATGAATGTCTCCCGGCGGATTTGACTGTCACGATGGCGGCGGTTAAACAGGGTTTGTTGAAATTGCCTGCATTTGAATTTATCGGTGAATTGATTGTTGTGGATATTGGACTACCTGATGACCTTGTTTCATTTAACGAGATAAAAATCGAAGTTGCCGATCGTGATCTGGTTGCCGGACTATTGCCTGACCGCCCGTCTAATTCTCATAAAGGGACATTTGGTAACGCGCTAATCGTCGCTGGATCATTGAATTTCACAGGAGCTGCTTTGCTGGCAGGGACAGCAGCCTATCGTGCTGGCGCCGGGCTGGTTACACTAGCCGTGCCTGACCCTTTGCACGCGGTGCTTGCCGGGCAACTCCCTGAAGCAGTATGGGTTTTACTTCCACATGAAAACGGGTTTATTTCGGAAAAAGCATCAGAAATTTTGCGGAACCGTCTCCAGCGTGCAACAGCATTTTTAATAGGACCTGGAATCGGCTCCATTGCGACAACTGAGAAATTTCTTGAATCCATTGTTTCCACCATAAATATTCCCACCGTTGTAGACGCAGATGGATTGCGGATTCTCGCGCAGATACCAAGCTGGCATAAAAAAATCTTTCCTTCCACCGTCCTGACGCCCCACCTCGGGGAGATGTCTGCAATGACAGGGTTGTCCATAAAGGAAATTCAAGAGAATAGAAGTGAAATTGCATCTAAATATGCAAAAGAATGGGGACATGTCGTGGTCTTAAAAGGCGCGTTCACTGTAATTGCCTCTCCGGAAGGAGAAATGACAATAATCCCTGTTGCATCTCCCGCCCTTTCACGAGCGGGTTCAGGGGATGTTCTGGCGGGACTTATTGTCGGTTTACGCGCCCAGGGTCTTGACGCCTACAGTGCCGCGATTGCGGGAGCATTTATCCATGCTGAAGCAGGTTTGGTTGCTGCTGATGACCTGGGATCAACTGCTTCCGTCCTTGCCAGTGATATAATGAACAGTATTCCAGATGTGATGAGTGAATTGGAATAAATATTCTTCATCTCCAAAAACTGAATCTGGGCAATATGGGTGAGCTGACAGCCCTCCTGATGGTTTTAAACATTCAATTGGTTCATTTGTTATAAAAAAGCAAAAAGAGACCTTCCATTGGAAAGCCTCTTTTTTGTGAATAAGTAATCTTCGCCAGTCAACTATCAACTATTCATAAAGGCATCGAGATTATCCTTGGTGATACGATAAGCCTTGCCGACCTTCTTTGCTTTCAAACTGCCATCTGTGATGGCAGCCAAAATATCTTCTTCTGTTACTTTCATAACCTGAGCTGCTTCAGCAGGAGTCATAATATCAGCCATCTTTGCACCAGCAGCGGGAGCGCCGCCTGCGCTTGTATTCTGCATTCCACCTTGCAAAGCCTGGCCCATTAAATTGCCAATCCCCATCCCAGCACCGATACCTGCAGTCAAGCCCGCCCCGCCGCTCTGATTCTGCGCCGCATCGCGCATTGCATCGGCTGCTTGAAGTTGGGTGTAGGTTGCCATGTCGAGCATGCCCATATCGCGCAGTTCCTGGGCTGATTTTTCTGAAGGTTTAAGGTTTCCGATGTAGAAGGTCTTGAGTGTCAAACCGATGGCTTCAAAATCTTCCTTTGATTTTGCGCGAACTGCTGCCCCAATTTCCTCGGTTAGACCGATCATTTCGGGTACTGAGTTCTTTGCACCGGTTTCGCCGAGCACATCCTGCAATTTTGACAACAGCATGGTGCGAAGGCGTTCCTCGATCTCAGCAGTACGATATGTTTCCTTTGCACCAACAATCTGAGTAACAAACTGCTGTGGGTCCTTTACCTGGAATGAATAAGTACCATGTCCCTGCAACAGCGCCACACCCAACCCCATACCCGGGTTGCGGACAATGATCGGTTGAGGCGTACCCCACTTCTTGTTTGCAAATTCTTTTTTCGAAACAAAATATACTTCAGCAGGGAATGGCGTGCGCTCATTAAATGCCTTGCCAATGAAATCGATCAAGTAGGGGATGTTCGCTGTCGCAATGGTATGACGCCCGGCCTTGAACACATCCAATGCATTACCGTCGCGGAAGAATACTGCATTCTGGCTTTCGCGTACGATCACCTGAGAGCCTATACGGAAGTCGCCAATGCCCTCTTCCGGGAAGCGATGGACGATCTCGTCGTTCATTTCATTTGCATACTCAATGACATCAAAAATTCTGGCCATGTTTTCTCTCCTTTTTTATTATTGCTATTGAATTATAGCTGAATGAACTTTAGGGTACAAGAACTGTCTTGTACATTTACGGATTCCGGTTTGAAACGTTTCGAGTTTTGGCTGAAGGAAATCTCATGGATATTATCCTCAACTCATCTTCATTGATTTTCCAGTTCCCTTGTTGTGCAGCATTAAAATCTCAGCGATGATGCTCACTGCAATTTCTTCGGGTGTTTCCGCCTGCAGTTCCAGCCCAATAGGCGAGTGGACTTTGGCGATCTTTTCATCAGAAACGCCTTGTGCTTTCAATGCCTTGGTGGTTGTCGCCCATCTGCGTTTCGATCCGATAATACCGATATAAGCGGCAGGGGAATCTAGTAACGGGGCGAGCCCAGCGACATCCACATTTGACCCTCTGGTAGTTAGGACGAAATACGTGCGCCTGTCAATTTTGATATGGTCGGGAAGTTCATTCATTGATACCGGGTAGTATGCATCCGCATTGGGCGTGGATTCAGCATTACAAAATTCCAAACGGTCATCGCTGGCAGCGGTACGGAATCCAAGCCATTTTGCTAGGTGTATTACCGCCTTGCCCACATGCCCCGCACCGATAACCACCAACAAAGGGTTGGGAAGAATTGGCTCCACAAATACCTCCACCTGACCACCACAAGTTCCTGGGTCCCCGCGTGCAGGATCGATCATATTGTAGTGCAATTGACGCGACTGACCGTCCTCGAGCGCCATCCGTGCTTCATCCAATATCCGCTGCTCAACTTCTCCACCACCGACAGTACCGATAAAGTGCCCATCGGAATAAACAAGCATTTTGCTGCCCACATGTCTTGGCGTGGATCCTTCACTGCTTGTCACGGTGCACAATGCAGCAGATACATGGTTTTTTTCGATTTCTGCCAAAGCCTGGAAAATTGAAATCATGATTTATCTTTCTGATTTTATGATGAAAAGTATTGTTCTTAACCCTTACTCGATATTCTTGGCAAGTACGCGCACGCGAATTGCCTCAACCAAAATATGAATATATTCCATCCCTTTTTTGGACGGCGTCTTTTCATAATGTTTCCAACGACGGGATTCAAAGAACAGGCAGGTGCGCAGGTCTGTCAGAGATTGGATAAGTTCCTTTTTTTCGCGATATGACCTAACTCCGACTCCTGCAATTTCACGGCATTTTTTGAAAGATCCCCAGTAATTATAGCCGTCGAAGGTTAATGCGAAGGGTTCGATTTTTTTCCAGCTCGCATGCTGGTGGGGAATATCGTTTTCGATTAATTGTGAATTGGGGATTTTGCTCATGGTAATAATCCGTGGTTTATACATTTGTGGGTTGCATGTAAATAATGAAGCATTAATTATAAAAGTTTTTTTATGGCTTGTTTGTGGAGCGGCAGATCATCCTGAATCGCATTCCAAACGTTGACAAGGTTAATGTTGAAGCTTTCGGGAATAATCCTTTTTCGAATGCCTGCCATATTTTCCCAATGTAATTTGGGGTGTTCATTCTGAAATTCAACAGAAATGCACCCGGCAGCTTCCCCGATGAGCTCGATCTGACGTACGACAGCATCCTGTACCATGGCCCGGGAGAGAAACTCACTTTCAGACATCCCTCTGGTATAGCGATCTATCTGTTCCATGGCGGCAAATATGTGATTTAAATAGACGATATCATTGCTCATATACGGTTTCTTTTTCTACTAAGTTCAGGGATTGGGGTTGATTTTTAATTTCGATTTTATGCAAATTAATCATATATCCATTTTACCGTAATAACAGCAGTGTGGCGGATGTGAGAATCCTTCACCATATTTTCAGTTTTGTTATAAAATCAAGACAACAGGAAATCTGAAAATATTAAACACTTTAATCATTATAATGAAAAAAGGACGAGGAGCAGAAAAATGGGATTAAAACCAGACCATTGGATCCGCAAGATGGCACATGAGCAGAAAATGATTGAACCCTTTGTTGAAAACCAGGTTCGGGAAGGGGTTATCTCGTATGGAGTTTCGTCATATGGGTATGACGTGCGTGTAGCGAACGAATTTAAGATCTTTACCAACGTATTCTCAGCCATTGTGGATCCAAAAAATTTTGACCCAAAGTCCATGGTGGATTTTGTTGGTGATGTTTGCGTTGTCCCGCCGAATTCATTTGCCCTGGCGCGTACCATCGAGTATTTTCGTATTCCGCGCAAAGTCTTAACGATTTGTCTTGGAAAATCGACTTATGCTCGCTGCGGGATAATTGTAAATGTTACGCCCTTTGAACCTGAATGGGAGGGGTTTGTGACACTTGAAATATCAAACACGACACCTTTGCCAGCTAAAATTTATGCCAATGAGGGACTGGCACAGGTTTTATTTTTTGAGGCGGATGAAGCATGTGATGTCTCCTATGCAGACAAGAAGGGGAAATATCAAAAACAACAATCCATCGTCCTGCCGAAATTATAAAAGTAAGGCAAGGAGAGCGTACCAATGTCACAAACTTATGATGCTGTTTCCATTCAGGCACAATTGGGGGATGTGGATAAAATATTGAAGCGTGTAATGGCGCATCTTGCCCGTACGAATGATGGGCAAACATCCATGATCCTGCGTGATCTTACGCAAATATCCGGCACGGTGAATACGCTGAACCAGGGAATTAGTGGTTACCTGGAGACTCAGCAAAGACAGATGGGGGCACTGGTCGGAGTAGGGAGTGCCATCAATTCCTCTCTAGGTTTGAAGCGGGTCCTGGAATTGGTTATGGATACCCTGATCGCTCTTATGCATGCTGAGCGCGGCTTTCTGATGCTGCGTGAACCCAATGGCGAATTGAAAGTGCGGATCGCGCGCGGGATCGATAGTGCCAACCTGGACGAAGAGGCTTTTGCCATTAGTAATACGGTCGTGCGTCGGGTGGTTGAGTCCGGCGAATCAGTCTTGACCACAAATGCGCAGGAGGACCCGCGTTTTGGTGAACAGTTTAGTGTGGCGGTATATCACCTGCTATCTATCTTATGTGCACCACTTAAGATCAAGGATGACTTGATCGGTGTGATCTATGTGGACAATCGCGCTCATACCGGTATTTTTCGCAGCGATGATTTAGGTATCATCTCTGCTTTTTCCAATCAGGCTGCGGTTGCCATAGATAATGCCCGCCTGTTCGATGACCTGCAGGCAAGTAATGCGGAGCTGGAAATAGCATATCAAGCGACACTCGAAGGCTGGGTTCACGCTCTGGATTTGCGCGACAAAGAAACTGAGGGGCATACGCAAAGGGTCACGACGTTGACACAGCGCCTTGCGCGTTCAATGGGTGTAAAAGATGATGCATTGGTACATGTGACTCGTGGCGCGCTTTTACATGATATTGGTAAGATGGCAATCCCAGACAGTATCCTGCTCAAACCTGGAGAACTGACAGTCGAGGAGCGCGCACTGATTCAAAAACATCCTGTCTATGCCTATGAAATGTTAAAACCCATCAAATTTTTACACCCCGCGCTTGATATACCATATTGCCATCATGAAAAATGGGATGGGTCCGGGTATCCACGCGGATTGAAAGGAGATGATATTCCTTTCGTTGCCAGGATATTTTGTATTGTGGATGTGTGGGATGCCCTTGTTTCTGACCGCCCGTATCGCAAAGGACTTGATTCTGAATATGTAAAAAAAAGCATCCACGAACAATCGGGTTCTCATTTTGACCCTTGTGTTGTGAAAGCTTTTTTGAAATTATAAGTTTATCCGCTTGATTTGCCGCGATTATGTGGTCTGAACAGCAAATCTGACGCATTTTGTTTTTATGTTCCCAGCCAGTCGCCCGCCATTTTTGCCAGTCCCCCGGCGGGACCCTGCCGGGCTGTGCATTGGGGAAGTGATTCCAGGAATAGCCTTCCATATTGTTTTGTTAACACACGCCTATCGAAGATCGCAACAACCCCGTGGTCTGATGCTGTGCGAATCAACCGTCCAAACCCCTGGCGGAATTTCAGGATGGATTCAGGTAAGTAATATTCATTAAATGAGTCTTCGTAGAGTTCAGACCGTGCAGAGATGATCGGGTCGGAAGGCACGTCAAAGGGGAGTTTGGTGATGACAACCACGGATAGTGAATCCCCAGGCACATCCACGCCTTCCCAGAAGGAGCGGGTGCCAAGCAGTACGGCGCGATCGGTTGTTTTGAATGATTCAAGCAATGCGTTAGGCGACGCCCCTTCACCTTGTTCAAAAACAAAAATATCTTCGCGTCCCAGTGGGCCTGTAATGGCTTGCGCAGTTTTCTTGAGCGCTGCATAGGAAGTGAAAAGGACGAGCATTCGCCCGCCTGTGGTTTTCGCGGTAGAGATGATCGCGCGATCAAGCGCCTGTTGGTATCCTTGTGCATTGGGTTCAGGGATATCGTTTGCGACATACAATAAAGTGCTGGATTCGTAATCGAAAGGCGAGCCGAGCGCAAGTGTATCCACATCGTTTGCAGAAAGCGTGTTACGGAGATAGCGAAACTCGCCGTGGGTAGTGAGTGTGGCGGAGGCCATGACCACGCATGCTTTTTCATTCCACAGATGTTTCTCCACGAGTGGCCCCACGCGCAGTGGCGCGGCGTTCAGGGATAATCTTTCACCGCGCGGATTCACTTCCACCCAATAGATCAACTCGTTGGATGGTTTATGGATCATGCCGGAGGATGCGGCTTCGGCTTCAACCATGCGACGGATAACACTACCCATGGTACCCATTACATCTTCCACATTTTCGTGCCCGTCAGCATAAATTCCGCCAAGGATTTTATAGATTTCATCCAGCGATCTCAGCAGTAAACCCATTGTTTCGCTGGTCTGACTCCAAGCAATTTCCACATCATCCCAGCCGGCCAGTGAACGGGCAGCAGGCGTAATTCTCATTTGCCATGAATAATTACTGATGGGTTGTCCCTCGCGTTGAATTGCAATGAAATCCCCCACCCTTTTAAAAAACTGTTGGGAGAGTTGTTCAATACGGAATGCCTGGTCGGTGGCTTGTTTGGCTTTTTGTTGCAGCAACCCAAAATCTGAGGGTTGAATTATTTGGTGGGTCTCGGTTAGCATTCTGCCAAGTACTCCCGCAGAGGAGCCGCCTAATTCCTTCAACATCCGATCAAGGTCATTTTCTGTCATCCGGAATGAGAGCGCAGATGTAACGGCAGACTCGATGTGGTGCGCTTCGTCCACGATGACATAATCATATTCAGGCAGGACTTTGTTTCCTGTGGAAACATCTGATAACAGAAGTGCGTGATTGACAACCAGAAGGTGTGCAGCCTGGGCGGCTTGCTTGGCCCGATGGAATGCACAGGTGCCGCTCATCCGTCCAAGGCAGGTTTCGTTTGTGCAATTGTCATCTTCAGCCGAGAGACGCATCCAAACTTCACGCTCGATGGGCCCCGTCAGGTTGAGTTCATTGCGATCGCCACTGTTGTTGTTGAGTCCCCAGACCATGATCTTGGCCAGTACGCGCATTTCATTGGCATTCGTTGGTCCGTGCGAGCGCATGTATTCAAGTTTGCGAGGACAGAGATAATTACTGCGCCCCTTCATTACAGCAGCACGTACTTCCAGATTAAGGGCTGCCCTAAGGTCAGGAATATCTTTTTTTATTAGCTGGTCTTGCAGATTGATTGTGTTCGTGGATACCACCACCCGTGTATTGTTCTGGACTGCAAACATGGCGGCTGGGACGAGATACGCAAAAGATTTACCTACACCTGTCCCTGCCTCAACGATTAGATGGTTTCCGTTTGAAAGGGCATTGGTAACTGCCTTGAGCATGTCCACTTGCTGAGGGCGCTGTTCATAGGATTCAAAATATTGAGAGAAAGGTCCACCATATTCCAACACGGAGGCAACTTCTTCGGGATCCAGTGCAATGGTTTCGTCGTTTTTCTCAATGGGGGGATGATCTTTTCTTACTATTCCTGCCAAGTCCCTGGAGGAAGATGCTGAGCGAGCCTGCCTGGGTTGGATTCCGTTTTTGGCTTTTAATTGGAGCGCCTGTTCAAAGACCCAGCCTGCATCCCAGTCCACAAAATTCCCTAATTCAACGATCTCCTTCAAAGTGTCCAGCGGAAGTTCGTGTGCCATTTCAAGCAGGCGAACATAGCATGCCTGTGTAACACGGGCATCGTCGAGGGCGCGATGAGTAGCAGGCAAGAGGATGCTTAACTGCTGCCCCAGGGAGCCCAGATTATAACGGCTGGCAGTCGGCATCAACACTGAAGCCAGCTCGTAGGTGTCGATGGTTTGGTGAAACTCGAAAAGTCCAGCTTTTCGAAGAAAGCCAATATCGAATTTGACATTGTGGCCGAGGATGGGGGAGTCCCCGACAAAAGCGGTGAGCTCATGCGATATATCGCGCAGTCGTGGCGCTTCACGCACCATGCTATCGTCAATACCTGTCAGACCTGTGATGAAATCAGGAATATGTCTGCCAGGATTAATCAGTGTGGTGAATTCATTTTCGACGCGGCGATTGCTGAATCTTACAGCGGCGATTTCAATGATGGCGTCGCGGTTTTCATCCAGCCCGGTGGATTCGATGTCTAAGGAAACAATGGATGTCATATTAGAACAAGTGTACCATGAAGTCAAGCTTCAATTACGCAAAATCGCTTTGATCTGTTTGGTTTACGTGATCAAAAAGGATGATCAAAAATGACCACAGCATTAGGCGAAATATTTCAACTGCGAATAATGTGTGGCGGGTAACGCCGATTGAATCGGCAAAGAAACCGACCCCAAGTGTCAATGATGCGCTCAAAAAAAGCCATAAATCCAGCCAAACCCAGATCGTGAAGTTTTTACTATTCCTTCTAAAAATAAAAATGAGAAAGCCGATCATTAGGAGGAAATCCAAAAATAATATGAGGTGGGTTTTCGGATGCAAAATGTCATTGACTACGATCAAGGCCATACGGGCTGGGGTTTGTTCTGAATAAAAATAGGGTTGAATGTTCTCGGAAAATATACCAGCCAGTTCAGGTGTGAAGGATGTGAGTACGTATCCAGGATGCGTTACCAGGAATCTTGCATAAGCCTTAGGAGCATTCCTGATGAACCAGGATGAATATTCTGGTGAAGAAGTGGAAGGCATCCCCAATTTATGCATGAATTCCACCCGAGCGGGGTGCGGCAAAATCAGGTCATTGAAAACATTTGTTAGCGGCACCTCCCATCGCCTGCTTGCCATTGCGCTTTGCAGGCCAATGATCGTGATGACGATTATCATTGCAATGGAGAATAAAAGGGTTTTATTTTTCCGAAAAATAGGAAATGCAAGGGTCGAGGTGGACATTACGAGCAGTACAATAAGTGTGTATATATTTGCATCTCTTATGAATGCCCATAATGCGAGTGCTGCTACGGTCAAGAAATTTAGAACCAAAGAAGACTTGTTTTTTTCTGTGCCTTTTGGAATACGGAAAGCGACCTCAACCATTAAGGCGGCGCTGACTGCAAAGAGGGAAAAGGTAAGAGATTCAGAACCGAGAATACTATCCCAGTCTGCGATGGAGGGGGTAAAACCAAACGCAGCAATCAAAGAAACTGCAAGGACTTTTTCATATCCGTATTTCATTTTTCTTGAAATTACGAGGGCAAGAAAGCTCCAGGCGAAGATCGAGAAAATATTTTGAAAAAACACGATTTCATTAAAACAGGGCTGAACTGCACGATAAGTTTCTGTGCGGATCGCAGGGTAGCTGATCGCCTGGAATTCGCAATTTTGAACATCCGCCAGATAATAAAGCAGGTTGGTGGTAAAGAGGCGGCTTTTAGTGAGCATATCCTTTGAAAACAGAGGCGATGCACCACCTTGTATGTAAGTTCCCGAGTCAGCATTTGCCACTGATAGATTTAAATCCCCATAGGATGTAAGGCGAACAAGGATCATGCCAGCTAATATGACCCAGACCAGGAGGTTGACCCCTTGTTTTTTTAGAAATTCCATCAAGCCTCTTGTGGTGTGTTTAGTTTATTTTGTGGCGGGTTTCGTTCAAGCGCAATGTCCATCATGATGATGGAAAAGACCCACATAAAAAAACGGAATATCATTGTTGAAAAAAGGGCGTGACGATTTAATGCCCAGGGACGACTTGCTTCAGTAGTGTTTTTTAAAGCGAGAAGAAGTAGCCCTACCAGAAGAAGAAAATCTAAGAAGACCGGGGTGGTATTTTCTGGATGGAGCGCATCACCCAGTGTCATCAATTGTTCGCGTGCCTGAGCATATT
>JFJP01037515.1_pt1 | contig 26737 bp, 26 predicted proteins | sample 431651 | NCBI WGS metagenome assembly JFJP01 (sample SAMN02602958, study PRJNA72255) | Microbial mat metagenome, whole genome shotgun sequencing project. | biome: fresh water; feature: sink hole; material: water; isolation source: purple microbial (photo- and chemosynthetic) mats found in...
GAAATCCGGACCAGAACTCCTTTCCTACACCACACTTTATATCTTCGTTTTTCCCAAGAAAATAGCATCTCCTTGAAAAAATTCAGGATAAAGCTTTTGCGCACAATGCGGGCAGAGCCCATGGGAAAAATGTGCCTCGGAGTGGGCCTGGATATAGACTTCCAGCTGCTGCCAGTTTCCTTCTTCGTCACGAATCATCTTACAGGAGGCACAAATGGGTAAAAACCCCTCCAGATATTTCATGCGCCTGAACACCTTGCGTGTTTGATAAACCAGAGCAAAGGCCAAAGGGAGAATAAACAGGGTCTCAAGGAGGGCTTCGCGCCAGTTGAGGGGTGTTGCCTCGGCCCCCAAAAGGAGTGCCGGAAGGTCAATAATCTCATCCAACCATATCATGGCGATAATCAGAGTAAAGCCTATCAGTTCGGAAAAAATAACTTTTTGGGACAACAGCCCTTTCGTGTTTTTTTCCATAGCCGACCTCCCTCGCTCACTCCGCCCACGTGTTATTTAGCCTCAGCGAGCCGTAATCGAAGGATTGTCTCCGACTGCCCTGCCGCAAGAGCAGTACGCATCGGCTGCGGCATAGGGAGGCGCTCCCTGGATATGGCTGAACCAACTCTCTATATCATTATAATGCTGCATGATTTGCCGGATGATCAGCAAAACATCCTTAACTCCGCGGTTTATGACAACATCAAAAAGCGAAGGATCATAGGCATCTTTGTGGAAAAGAAACTGTGTCAAAGTTGAAGCCTTCCGGTCATGCTGTCGAACGATTTCTCTGGCCGCGACGGGTGAGAAACCTTCCTGGCGCATTGCCCGCTGAATGCGCTGTTCTTCCGTATCGTGCACCAGAACCTTTAAGACCCTTGCCAGTTGCGGATCAAGGAGAACGGTGTGCAAACCAAAGTACATCCGCCTGCCGGAAAAACGCTTTCGCTGGGCTGCCAGGGTACGACGCGCCAAATCAATAAAAATCTCCTTTTCAAAGGGATTACCATCCATAGCCTGTACCCTGCCAAAGATCATCCGTCGCAGGGTTTTTTTCGGCACCCTGAATTTTTCGGCGATATCGGCAAACAACATCTCATCGGTATAGATCTTCAACCGCAAAGCCGTTGCCAGTTCACCGACCATCATCGCACCATCTGTGAAGGAACAGGGGAAAAGGGCTATCGATCGCATCGTCACTCTCCTTTTAAAAGACAAACACCCATTGAACCATGGCATTTGATTTGCAAACAATATGCCATGGTGAACAACAAATCCCGGGGGCGAGAAGGGTATTTTCACCTTCTTATTGCTGCAACAAGGGAATTTTACAGAATTCATGGTATCTTGAGGCTGCTGGAAACGGAGCTTTCAAGGGGCGTCTTTTGCTGCTTTCAATCTTTGCCCAAAAACTGCTGACTGCCATCAACGGCCACGACTATGAGAAACAAACCCATGAGAAGAATCCAGAGGAGAGCGGCAGGTTTCTTTTTCTGCTGTCTTGTCCTGTTGCAGCTTCCGTCGGCCGGCACCCTCGGGGCAGAGGAGCTGGTAAAGATCGGCGTTCTCGCCACACGGGGCAGTGAACAGTGTCTAAAAAGCTGGGGACCGACCGCCGACCATCTCAGCCGACTCATCCCCGGAAAGACCTTTGTCATCGTCCCCCTGTCCCACGAGCAGATCGCCCCTAACGTTAAGCAGGCAAAGGTTGACTTTCTCCTTACCAACTCCTCATTTTACGTGGAACTTGAACAGCAATACGGCATCAACAGAATCGTCACCTTAAAAGAAATGCGGCTCGGCCGAGCGTATTCGAAATACGGCAGCGTCATCTTCAGCCGTTCGTCCCGCAACGATGTTCGCACACTCGCCGATCTCAAGCGCAAATCCTTTATGGGAGTCTCCGAGGATTCACTCGGCGGCTGGCGCATGGCCTGGCGGGAATTCAAAGAAAACGGCATCGATCCCTATCGGGATTTCAAATCCCTCCATTTCGCCGACACCCACGACAGCGTCGTTGAGGCCGTCCGCGACGGCAGGGTCGATGCCGGCACGGTACGCACCAACACCCTTGAGGAACTGAGTGCCGAAGGGAAAATCAACCTTGAGGATTTCTACGTTTTCCCGAGGCTACACGATGTTGACCAGAAGACCCCCTATCTCTGCACCACCAGGGAATATCCGGATTGGCCGATGGCGAAGATGAAAGGCACCCCCGACGATCTGGCGGAGAAGGTTGCTGTCGCCCTCCTGCAGATGCCCGCCGACTCATCCGCCGCCCTGGCAGCAGGCTGCGCCGGCTGGACTATCCCCCTCAATTATCAGCCGGTCACCGAACTGATGATGGAGCTGCGCCTCGGCATCTACAAGGATCTGGGCAAGGTTACCCTGACCGATATCCTTCTCAATTACGGCCCGTGGATCCTCCTTGCCTTTATCTTTTTTTGCAGCCACCTCACCTTTACCTTTCTCGTGGTAAAGCTCAACCGAAAGATCAAGGCCTCGCACCTTTCCCTTATGGAAGAAATCGAGATGCATAAAAAACTCGACAGGGAGCTGGAGGAGGCCAAACAGCTGGCCGAGGCGGCAACCCTGGCTAAGAGCCGCTTCCTCGCCAATATGAGCCATGAAATCCGTACTCCGATGAACGGCATCATTGCCGCCACCGATCTCGCCCTGGCGGAAAGCCTGACTCCCGAGGTTGAACATTATCTGCATATTGTCCACAATTCTTCCTATGCCCTGCTCGGCATCATCAACGATATCCTCGATTTTTCAAAGATCGAAGCAGGCCAGCTGGAGTTGAAGGAGCGGGCCTTCCGCCTTGATGAGATGTTCGACCGGGTCATCGACGTCTTTGTCAGCCAGGCTGCGGCCAAGGATATTGAACTGCTGGTGGATGTCGACGCCGACACCCCGCGCCTGCTGCACGGAGATTCCCTCCGGCTGCAGCAGATCCTTACCAACCTCATCGGCAATGCCATTAAGTTTACCGGCGCCGGCGGCATGATTCTTATCAGTGTACGGGAAAGCGAATCGACTCAGGGACGAATCGGCAACCAGATTTTTCTCGATTTTGCCGTTAAGGACACCGGCGCCGGAATAGCGCCGGAATACCTGCCGCTGCTTTTTGAACCCTTCACCCAGGGCGATTCCTCTTCAACGAGAAAATACGAAGGCACCGGCCTTGGTCTTTCCATCTGCAAAAAATTCGTGACGATGATGCACGGCGATATCGGGGTAGAAACCGAAGTTGGCAAGGGCTCTACCTTTTTCTTCTCGGTGCGGTTGAAAAAAACCGGCGACCAGGGAGTCTCTCGCCTGATTTTCCCTCCCGACATCAGCAAGCTGCATGTACTGGTAGTCGACGACAGCCGGGACAGCCGGGAAATCATGGAGAAAATGCTGTCTTCTCTCGGGTTTACCGTGGAAGCTTTGCCGTCCGGCACCGAGGCCATTATCCGTCTGCAGAAGAAGGACGACGAATCCCCGCCGGTGGAATTGATCCTCATGGATTGGAAAATGGCGAAGATGGACGGCATTGAGGCCTCACGCAGGATCCGCGAAGAACTGCACCTCACCCTGCCGATCATTATGATGACCGCCTTTGCCAAGGAAGTGCATAAATCCACGGCGGAAAAGGTCGGGATAAACGGTTTCCTCACCAAACCGATCTTCCAGTCGACCCTGTTCGATGCCATCATGGACGCCTTCGGCAAGGCTGGACTGCAAAAAAGTGGAGTAAAGATTCCCTTTACCACCAAGGCTTCGATGTACAAAAAACAGCTGCGGGGCTGCAAAATCCTGGTTGCCGACGACAATCTCACCAATCAGGAAGTGGCGAAGGCCATTCTTGAAGGGGCGGGCATCGTCGTTACCGTCGTCGGCAACGGTGAGGAGGCGGTGGCCAAGGTTGTCCGGGAGAGCTTTGACGCCGTGCTTATGGATATTCAGATGCCGAGAATCAACGGATTTCAGGCAACCCAGCAGATCAGGATGATCCCCGGAGGCGAGAAACTGCCGATCATCGCCATGACCGCCCATGCCTTAAAGGGTGATGAAGAACGATGTCTCGAGGCCGGAATGGACGGCTATGTATCGAAACCGATCAACCAGGAGCGTCTCTTTTATACCCTCTGGCACCATCTGCTGCACCGGAAACAGCCTGCCGAAGCAATTGATGGCGATGAAGTAGCAAACGGACCGGAATCTGCCGTCTCCCCTCAGGCAGAAGAGGTGCATGAAAGGGAGGCAGAGGCATTCGCATCGCACCTTCCCGGCATCGATATCGGTGCGGTGCTCCAGGCCACCGGACTCACCTGGACCACCTTTCAGGACATTCTTGACGGTTTCTACCGGGACAACCAGGGGACGATAGCCGCACTGCAACAGGCCCTCGGCGCAGGCGACCTGTCGACCCTGCAGCACCTGGCACATAGCCTGAAAGGCAGCGCCGGCAATATCGGCGCAGGAGAACTGCGCGAGGCGGCAAGCGAACTGGAACAAGGATGCGGCAGCCACCTTGCGACGGTGGAACTTGCCGGCCTCTGCCGGGAACTGGAGGAGGAACTGACCCGCCTCCTCGCCGTCCTACCGCCAAAGCAGAAGACCTCGCCCACAACGGAAAAAGAGCTTGCGCCAATCGCGGTTGAAGATATCATAGAACTTCTTCAGGCTCTCACCGAGGCCATTGATCGTGCCGATCCGGAAGAAATCGACAGGTTAACGGCAAGACTTCTGCAGCAGTGTGCGGGCCAAGAGATACTCGACGAGACAAGCCTTGCCGCTTTAGCCAAAGAAACAGAACGCTACGACTATGACCAGGCATTGAGAAGCATCGAATCCATGGTCAGAGAAATAAAGGAAGGACGATGAATGAACCGCAGCCACTGGTGCTGGTAGTCGACGACAATGCCACCAACCTCGACCTCCTGGTCAATACCCTGAAGGGTGAATACCGGCTGGGTATTGCCAAAAAAGGCAGCAATGCCCTGGAATATGCAGCAAAGTACCATCCAGACCTGATCCTCCTCGATATCATGATGCCGGAGATGGACGGCTATGAGGTTTGCACCCGCCTGAAAAACAACCCGGAAACCGAGGCCATCCCCGTCATCTTTATCACCGCCATGACGGAAACGGTCAACAAAACCCATGGATTTGCCCTCGGAGCGGTCGATTACATCACCAAGCCCTTCCATGCGGCGGAGGTAAAGGCCCGGGTGCAGGCACATCTCGCCATGGCCATGATGAAATCCCGATTGCGCTCGGAAAACCTTCTCCTAGAACAGATGGTTCAGCAGAAAACCGCGGAGATAAAAGCCATGCTCCAGGGTATAATCAGCAGCATGGCCCTGATGGTGGAAATCCGTGATCCCTATACCTCCGGCCATCAGCAGCGGGTAGCCCAGCTGGCCTGCGCCATCGCCACCAAAATGGGTTTGGATGCCGAAAGAATCGAAGGATTGCGCATCGCCGCCCTGCTCCATGATGTCGGTAAAATCCGCATCCCCGTGTCGATCCTCAATCGTACCGGCCAGCTGCTCGATGCCGAGCTGGAAGTTATCAAGGTCCACCCGCAGATCAGTTTCGAAATCCTGAAAAATATCCCCTTTCCCTGGCCCTGTGCCCGCATGGTCCTTGAACACCATGAACGGCTCGACGGCAGAGGCTATCCACAAGGGCTGCAAGCACATGAAATTCTCCAGGAATCAAAGATTCTCGCCGTAGCCGACGTCACCGAGGCCAAAAGCTCCTTTCGCCCCTACCGCCCGGCCAAGGGGGTTGAAGCGGCCCTGGATGAACTGCGCCAACACCGGGGAACCCTTTATGACAGTGAGGCAGTCGATGCCTGCCTGCAGCTGTACGCCGACGACGCCTTCCACTTTGATCTGCCGCAGCAGGAAGTTATTCGCCGCTGCTCCTCTCCGAAAAATGATCCCTCGATTCTGATAGAATAAGACGGCCGCTTGCCTGGCATACACGGCATAAAAAAAGACCGGACCACCACCGATGGTCCGGTCTTTCCGCCGACGGGCATGGTATTTCTTGAAAAACTCTCCGCTTATTATTTCTGCTTTTTGAAGGGGTTCATAATCAGCACCGGGCAATGGGCTCGTTTCAATACCCGCTCCGCCACACTGCCGAGAAGAATCTTCTCCAAACCTTTGGCGCCGTGGGTGCTGATAATAATGAGATCGGCATCCCGCGCCTCGGCGATTTCAACAATCCTGTCAACAGGCTCGCCGCTGATCGTCTGCCCGGAACAGTCTGGAAATTGCCCCCTGGTGTCCGACACCAGATTGGCCATTCGCTCTTCCATAGCAGAAAACATCTTATCATGGAAATCTCCGACAAACGGGGCTCCGATCATTGCATCCCCTTGATACGAAGCTACCACATGGACAAAATGCACAGACGCCGCCAGTCTTTCCGCCATATAACAGGCGTAGGTGACCAACTTACCGGTATTTTCCGCAAAATCAACTGGAACAACGATGTTCTTCACTGTCTTCATCTGGCATCCTCCTTATCATTGGAACTCATTGGCTTGCCGGTTTTTACCGCGCCCTCCCTTCTTCTTTTGCCACTCTGCCCGTCGGCGTGGCCTGCATCTTTCCCCCCAACTGAATCTTAAATTCCATCTGATTTTAACAAAGCACAGAGTGTGCCAATTCCTCCCTTACAAGGAAAAAAATCCTACGATAAACAATTTTTCCTACCACTCCCCGGAAAAACCATGCAGCTGGAACATTTGATGCAATTCCCCTTGGTATGAAACGGGCGGAAAATCTCCGAAGAGAAAAGATGCAGGTGCAAAACGAACAAAGGAAAGCCGACAGTGTCAGAAATATTTACATCATGTAAAGAAATCCGTCGGTCGGCAGGACGCGAGTCCTCTAAAAAAGGATGAGTTACACCTATGCAAGGATCGCAACCATTTCATATCATGGTTTCCGACACCAATCATCATGTCCGGGATCTGCTGAAACGTGAATTAGAAAAGGAGGGATATGCGGTTTTCTGTGTCGGCAACGGCCTTGATGCTTACCACACCCTTTGCCAGTCGACGCCGGTGGATCTCATGATTCTCGATCCGGAACTTCTTTATCCTTATGGACAGTCACTTTTTGTCGATGTTCTCGAAAACAATCCCACACTGCAGATCATCATCCATACCTACCCTGATTTTATCAGCGGCCTGAAACCCGGCAACAATGTCCATCTTGTGGAAAAAGGCGCGACAAGCATTCCTTTGCTGAAAAAAATCATTCGTGCCTGTTCGTCGCAAAAGGTGGAACAACGCTAGGCAATTTCACAGCTCTTTCTTTTTCCTTGCGGTTTTTTTCCAGGGCAAATATCCTTTTAAAAGGATCATTCGCCGGCGCAAAAGGTCGGGACCGGGCATCAGTTCTTGCATTTCCACCGATTTCTCCAGGAAAGTGGCTGCCATGAAAACTGCTCCATTATTTTGTGATATCAACGGCCAGCGGATTGCCTACCACCAGGAGGGGCAAGGTGAAACCGTCCTGCTGCTCCACGGCATCACCACCTATTCCTTTATCTGGCGAAAAATTGCCCCCCTGCTCAGCGATCGTTTCCGGGTCATCAGTGTTGATCTGCTCGGCTGCGGAGACTCGTCCAAGCCCCTTGATGTTTCCTATTCTCTCCCCGAACACTGTGAAAGACTCAACCGCTTTGTTGAAATCCTGGGACTCGCTCCCCTGCACCTGGTCGGTCATGATGTCGGCGGCGGGATAACTCAGATATTTGCTGTCAGATATCCGCACAAGCTCATCGACGCAACCCTGGTCAATACGGTTGGCACGACTTCTGGCCGGTGCAACCGATCGTCGCCATGCGAACCCCGATAATCCGCCAGCTGGCCATGGCCACCCTCGATATCGGTGCCTTTCGCCTCGTCGTTCGCCGGGGCATGTACCATAAAGAAGCGCTCACCGAGGAGTTGATGGAATTTTTCTATAAACCGATGCGTGATCGTGCCGGACGCCGGGCCTTTCTCCATTTTGCCAACTGCCTGAACAACCTCCATCTTCTGGAAATAGAGGCCGACCTGCAGCGCACCCGCCTGCCCGTCCACATTATCCGCGGCGATGCCGATCTTTATCTCAGTGAGGCCATCGCCATGAAACTGCATAACGATATCCCCGGCAGCATCCTGACGCGCATCGCCACCGGCGGACATTTCATCCAGGAAGATGAACCGGAGCTTCTGGCCGGGGCCATTGCTCGCTTTGCCAAGGTTCTGTGATGGAAAAAGATTTTTTCGAGATAGACAGGCTACGGGCGGCAATCAAGATACTTGAGGAAGAAAATGCCCAACTCTCTGAGCGGGCGGAAGATGCCATGCTTCTCGGCCTGGTGGCCGAGGCCATAGAGGGGATCTCCGAGCCGTCCGCAATTATCGAGCAGGTGCTGGAAAGAATCTCGATCCTCAAGGACCTCCCCTTTGTTACCTGTGGGGTTCTGCGGGGCGGCGAGGTGAAAAAAATCGCTTCGTATGTTGCCTTCTCCGATGATTCCGATGCCGGATACCCACTCCACCTGAGCGATGAGATCTGCCGGGAACTGGTCGAGGGTCCCTATCTCACAGAATGGTGGCAAGGTATCACAACCAGTCTCGCCGCTCACACCTTCCCGGCCGGCTGGACCCTGATCATACCCTTTCATTGTCACCAATATGACCAGGGGGTATTCCTCTTTTTTGACCGCCGGACAAGCCGGAAACGCCTTGGTTCCATGCTCTTTCTCCTTGACCAGGTCGTCAGATTGACCATTGGCCGCCTCGACAATATTTTCCTGGCCCACCAACTGACGCGCATGAATGCCCAGCTGGAAGAGAGAGTCCTTGCCAAGACCGAGGACCTCAGGGCTTCAAATATCCGGTTGCAGCAGGTTTATGAGCGTTTTGTGGCAATTCTCAACGGGGTCGATTCCTATATCCATGTCACCGACAGCAGTACCCATACTATCCTTTTCGGCAATGAAACGGCCAAGGAACTCTTTGGACCCTCGCTGGAGGGGCAAAAGTGCTACCGGGTGCTGAGAAATGAGAACACTCCTTGCGGGTTCTGTAAAATTCCGCAACTGCTTGCCGCAAAGGGAAAAACCGATAATGCGGTAACCTGGGAATCGTTTAATCCCCTCACCGGCAAATGGTTTCTCAACAGTGAACGGATCGTCGACTGGCCCGACGTACCGTCGGCCCTCTTGACCGTCGGTACTGATATCAGCGGGCTGAAAACCGCCGAGGAAGAAAAAAAACTTTTAGCGCAGAAGCTGCACCATACCCAGAAAATGGAGGCCATCGGCGTCCTGGCCGGGTCCATTGCCCACGATTTGAACAACATCCTTTCCGGTGTCGTCAGCTACCCTGATCTCCTGCTGGCGACAATGCCGGCGGAGATGCCGTTGCGAAAACCCCTGGAAACCATCCGAGCCGCCGGGGCAAAGGCGGCCAAAATCGTCCAGGACCTTCTTTCCCTGTCAAGACAGGGGATGCAGGCGGAAGAACTGGTGAATCTGGGCCGCCTCCTTATGGATTACCTGGAAAGCCCCGAGTACCTGGATCTCATGCGTCACCATGAAAAGGTAAGGCTTTTCACCGAAGATCTCCAGGAAGAACTGACGGTAGTGGGTTCGCCGGCACACCTCTCCAACGTGGTGATGAATCTGGTAAATAACGCGGCCGAAGCCATCCCGGATGGCGGCACCATCACCCTTCGTCTTGACCAAATACAGTTTGCCACCCGTCCCCCCGGTTTTCAGGCATGGCGGCCGGAGCCCTATGCCCGCCTGACCATCAGCGACACCGGGAGCGGCATTCCGCCACACCATGCGGAGCGTATCTTCGAGCCCTTCTTTTCCCTGAAAAAAACCGGACGGAGCGGCACCGGACTTGGCCTGGCCGTCGTCTGGGGAACCGTTACCGATCATAACGGCTACATAGAGGTCGCCAGCGCCGAAGGCCAAGGCACGCAGTTTCATATCTACCTGCCACTTGCCAATGGACAGCAGGGACGTCAAAGTTCCCCGGAGCCCTTGCCGGTGGTTCGCGGCCAGGGCCAGACGATTCTGGTGATTGACGACGATCAGCAGCAGCGGCAGATAGCGGCAGAGATACTCGGCTATCTCGGCTATCAGGCGCGAGTCGTCGAAAGCGGCGAAGCGGCTCTTCCCCTTCTCCGCAGCAACCCCGCTGACCTTGTCATTCTCGATATGCTAATGCCGCCAGGCATCGACGGACTGGAAACCTACAAGCGTATCCGCGAATATAATCCACAGCAAAAGGTTATCATCGTCAGCGGCTTCTCCCAATCGGAACGGGCCAAGGAAGCACTATCCCTGGGAGTTCTCCAGTATGTGCAAAAACCGTATACCCTGGCTAAAATCAGCGAAGCCGTGCGGACGGCGTTGATCGGATAAAGCCGCTTTCTTTTCATTGGAAACAAGGTTTTAAAAGAAGCAAGAAGAAATGGGTTTTCACCTATATTGCCGACCCCCGAGGGTGTGATTACACGTCACCAGCCGGTAAGGATCTTACCTTAATTGAGAATCGCTGCAATATGCCCGTGAAATTTTTCACTCCCCTCTTTGTCTTTAAGGCCATTTTGCTCCTGTTCGGTTCCCTGGCCATCATTTCCTGGGGATTAACCGAAAATTATGCTTCCAGCGCTTCACAACGATGGCCATCGATTCAAGGCACCATCCTTTTGGGGCAAGTCGTCGAAAGGCAAAAAGGCGGCGGCCTGAGAAGCGGCTCCCTGTCCTGTTACAGCGCTCAAATCCGCTACACTTACACCCTAAATCATACCTCTTACCATAATGACACCATCACCTACCATGGTTCCCCCTGCGTCCACGGAGCACACGGCCAACGTCTGGCAAGGGAAACACTGGCCCGTTACCCCCTGAACAAATCAGTCTCGGTATTCTACGATCCGAACAACCCCGCCGCATCCTGTCTCGAGCCGGGCAGGACAAACGACGGCACCGGCCTGATCATGTTCGGTGGCGCCCTCTTCATCTTCTTCTTGATCTACACCGGCGGACGGGCACTTGACCGCTACGGTGCCATGGGAGACTTTGCCCCCAAGCGCCATGACCGGCCCTCCAATCCGTAGAATCGATCACCGAGGGTATCGACCCGTTGTCCACTCCCCTCCCGAATAGCCGGGTCAACACTGCACCGCCGTCAACATATTCCGGAGAAGAGTTAAAGCTCCAATTCAACTAAGGTTCCCGTTTCAATGACAAGTTCCTCAGCTAAGGTCTGACGACTCGTGCCATGCTGCTTCTCGTGCCAGTCGAGGCGATATCGTCCCGGCGGCACCGGCAGAGGAGCCCACGTCTCGCTGGCAACAATTTCTCCACCATGATCGAGATTAACCAAAATAATCCGGTAAGGCGGCTTGGCCTTGGGATCATGAAGAAATTTCAGCCCAGAATCGAGAGTGACATCAGTGAATTTGTCAGACCCGATCGAAACATTACCCCAGATGATATCGCTGTGGTTGTGCTCCGTCGGTCGCAACACCAACTGATACTCCCCGGCCGGAGCGAACTGCGGTGCCAGCGTGTTCCACTTGCCGACAAGCGTCCCGTCTTGAGCTTGCAAGGCGAAGTAATAGACGCCTTTGGCCAGCCATTCGGCACGTCTCGGATTAATGCCGCTGTTCTGTACCGCCTCGTTGAGTTTGCCCGGTTCGATGACGATCTCACCCAGAACCAGAGGGTTGGCACCGTGCTGGTCCTGGTGCCACCACAAGTAATAAGTGCCGGCAGGAACCACCTCACCAACGCCGACGCGCTTTGAGCGCCAGAACGGCTTTGCTTCACCGGACATCCCAAGCCCCCACCAGTAGGGAGGGGAAAAACCTTGCGGCAGAGTGACTCTGACGCCGGTATCGATCGCCGCCTCCCTGGCTTTTCCGGCAGTTACCTCTATTAAATCGGTGAGTTGGGTATCGACATGCTCGTGCTCGCTTTGACGCCATAAGATCTGATAAGTACCGGCTCCAATCCGAATCTGCTGCTCGTTGCCGGAGGCCTTTACGGCACCGTTTTCTATGTCGGTCAATGACCATTTTTGCGGCGGCATGGTCACCCAGGGAGCGGGTTTGAGGATGACGGTACCGGGGCCGGCGAGGCGCAGGGTTTTCGACTGCGCCGCCACGGTGGAAACCTTACCGCTATCGGGTGGCGGTGGAGGCGGTGGTAAAGGTTTGTTGCTGACAGTCGCCTCTTTCACCTGATTGAGCGATGCTTGCAACTGTTCGACGGTCTCCGCCTGGAAATAGCGCCCCCCGCCGGCTGCGGCGATGCAGGCAAGCTGCTCCGCCGCTTGTTTATCAACATCGAACCCGACCACATGCAAGATGAGCTTGAGTCCCTGCGACTTCAGTTGCCCTGCCACTGCACAGGGATCACCAGCACAGGTCTCGATGCCGTCGCTGATCAGCACCATGGTGGTTTGTTCCTCTCGTCCCTGCAGCTGTTTTCCAGCGGTGACAAGAGCCTCACTGATCGGAGTCTTACCCAGGGCATTCAATTTCTTCATGGCGCTGCTGATCTCAGTCGGCGCCGTCCCCATAACACTGATCATTTCGATATCTCCGCAATCACCTTTGCGACGATGGCCGTAGCTCATTAAACCCACATCCATTGTGGCCGGCAGCTCTTCCAGCAGCTTCGCCAATATCTTTTTTGCCGTGACCGTCTTGGCCTGCTGATCCAGCCGTCCCCACATAGAGCCGGAACTGTCAAGGATGAACAGCAGACCTTCCCGACCCACGGCCGGAGCGGAGGAGGCAAGCAATGCGAAGAGAAAGACAACAAGCGCCAAACATTGTCGTAACGGGTGATATTGCCAAAAATTGTTCATGATCGTCCTCCAGGTACATTGAATGAATATAGAGCAAGATCTGTCGAAACGTCAGGAACACTGTATCACATTCAAAGAAAAGAAACAAAATTGGCGAACCGTCGGGGAGGGGATTCCAACACTTTTGAGGAAGTCCGAAAACAGAGATAGGAGGCTGTCCAAGTTGACATCGGCCCGACATCGACCCGACATGCACGGCAAAATGTGGGGTTGTCGCCTGATTTGGCTAGATGTCCATTACCTTTTCCACCACCATTGATATATATTGTGGGCATAACAAAGGTCAAGGAAGGAGGCGACTACCCATTTTCCCTGGCCGTACACCGCAAACAAAAACAACACTATCTTTGGCGACAAGGAGACGACAATGAAAACATCCATGACCGTGGTTCTGGCCCTGGTGGCAGCACTGGTGACCTTTGGCACCTTGACCTATCCGACGACTTCAGAGGCTCGCGACGAATATCGCAGCGAACGCTATCGCGGCTACTATCCACATTATTACCCCTACTCCGGCTATCGTCACTACAATCCGGTGGTTCGCCGCGACCGCTACCGCTCAAGCGATTATGCCCCGGACGGTACGTATCACAGCGAAAGCGTGGTCGAAGACCGGCACCGCAGCTACTATTCTCCCGGCCGTAACCAGGCGATCACCAGGCCACGCACATCTGTCAAAACCTGGAGTGAGGCGCCGGGGCAGGTAACCACCCAGGAAAAAACCACCTGGATCGGCGCCGACAACCGCCGGCACAGCACCACGGTGACCCGCGACACCACCGTCGACCGCTGGGGCAACACCCAGACCGATACCCACGTCAATCTGCGCAAGGCCAAATAAATCAAGGGCAGCCGGTTTTCCCCCGGCTGCCCTTGATTTAAACCTTAACTCTCGTCATCCACTTGCGGTTACAAAAAGTAGTAAGTTGCCAGGAGGCCGGTAATCGACATGGTGATGGTATAGGGTAATGCCAGGAGCACCATGCGACCATAACTCAGGCGGATAACCGGGGCAAGCGCCGAGGTCAGAAGAAAAAGAAATGCCGCCTGACCGTTCGGGGTGGCGACACTTGGGATATTGGTGCCGGTGTTGATGGAGACTGCCAGTTTGTCAAACTGATCCATGATCGCCTTCGCTTGATCGGCCGATGCCTGCGGCAGTGCGGCCAGTACCTCCGAACGGGCAACGAGAGGATCGGTGAGTTTCGTCATCAGTTCTTTGCCGGTCATACCGATATCGGGGATAAGGCCCAGGGTCTGGGTGATGCTGTTTTTCGTTTCCGAGATATACACCGTGGCAACGAAGACGTTGTCGGAGATCATCGACAGCAGACCGTTGGCGATATAATAGGCCGCCAACTGGGCCTGCCCCTGGAGGCTGAGAACATAGGTGATGACCGGGGTGAAAAGATGCTGGTCGTGGATGACGGCGACAACGGCGAAAAAAACCACGAGCAGGGCGGTGAAGGGCAGGGCTTCCTCGAAGGCGTGCCCAAGCTGATGTTCTTCAACAAAGCCGTTAAAAGCGGTGAGAATGACAATGACCGACAAACCAATGATACCGACGGCCGCAAGGTGGAAGGCCAGGGCGAGAATCAGCCAGATACCGGTCAGGGCCTGAATGATCAGCTTGGCCTTGCCCTGTCTGCCGCGCTTGGCTTCCATCTGAATCGCCGTTTCCAGCAGATGTGAGCGGATATTGCCGGGCATCTCGGCACCGTAAGTGAAAAGCTTAAAACGTTCCACAAAAAAACAGGTGAGAAGGCCGACTGCCAATACCGGCATGGACACCGGTGCAACCTTTATGAAAAAGCCGGCGAAATTCCAGCCCATTTCCCCGGCAATCAGCAGATTCTGTGGTTCACCCACCAGGGTGCAGACCCCGCCGAGGGCGGTACCGACAGCGCCGTGCATCATCAAATTGCGAAGAAAAGCCCGAAACTGCTGCAGCTCCGATTTCTGCATGTCTTTGACCTTACTGTCGCAAACCAGATCATGGGCGCAGGCCAAATCCATACCCGAGGCGTAGCGGTGATAGACATTATAAAAGGCGTAGGCTACAGCAATGATAACGGCGGTGACCGTCAGGGCATCAAGGAAAGCGGAGAGAAAGGCCCCAAGAAAACAGAACAACAGGGAGATGAGGTATTTTGATTTGATCTGCACCAAAATGCGAGTGAAGACGAATTGCAGGAAGTCTTTCATGAAGTAGATACCGGCTACCATAAAAATGAGCAGCAGGATAACCTCAAAATTTTTCAGGGCTTCGAGATATACCGACGCCGGATTGGTCATGCCGATTGCCACCGCCTGGAAAGCGAGGAGGCCACCCGCCGGTAGAGGATAGCATTTTAAGGCCATGGCCAGGGTAAAGATGAATTCACCGATCAAGACCCATCCGGCAATAAAGGGGCCGACGGTAAACATGAGAATGGGGTTGATGATAAGAAAAGCGATTATGGTCAGCTTATACCAGCTTGGCGCGTTCCCGAGAAAGTTTTTGGCGAATGCGCCACTGAGTGTCTTTGTCATGTGGGTATCCCTTCAGCACACTTTTTTGCTTTGCTGACTTTCGGTCGGCATCTTGGCAAGACCATAAACAGCAAGCACAACCAGCGGAACAGCAAACGTTACCGTCAAACCAAAGCCGAGATTAAGGGACCCGACAAAGATCATTGCCGTCACCCCGCCCACAAAACAAATTATACCGATAAGATACTGCATATGCTTGTTCCTTTTTGATTGATTATCCTGGATTTCGGCCGCATCTTTGCCCGTAATGCAAGTGAGTGTTCACTCGCATAATAGTGAACGCTCACTCACTTGTCAACGACTTTTATGGTGGTGTATTGAAGTGAATTCTGCAAGAAGAAACGCTTTAACAACTCTATGAGTAATTCAGAGATGCACTGCCGAACAAGGGGAGGGGAGAGAAAAGGTAGAACAGAACACCTTCCTACCGGCGATTAGCTGCGGGCGACCGCCTGACGATAGATCTGCCAAAGGGAGGTGTATTTTTCAATTAATTTGAATCGACCTTCGCTCAGTGACCAGATATTCACCAGGCCTTGAATAAGGGCAAAGAGTAAGGTGGCTGCGGCCTCCAGATCGATATCGTGGCGAACGGCGCCGGCCTGGATTCCATCGGAAAGGAGTTCCTTCAGCCTGGCGATATAGTTCTGAACCGCATGATAGGCCTGTGCATTCAAGGTTTGATCGCCAAGGCTGATGATTTCGGCTATGACCTGAAAAGAAATACCTTTTTGCATACCGATCATGGAAAAATGATTGCGGATTATTCTTTCCATAAGGTCAAGGGTCACCGGTTTGTTGCCTACGGTTTCCGGTGAGATGTCGTGCAGGAGCACCTCTTCGATATGGTTGAGAAGAAAAGAGAGAATGCTCTTTTTACTATTAAAATGACGATAAATAGCTGCTTCGGAGATACCGACTTCTGCCGCAATCTTTTTGACCGTCAGGTGTTCGCTGCCGTGCTTGAAAATCAGGATAGCCGCTGCATCGACTATCTGTTGTTGCCGAACCTCGGTATGTTCTCTTTTTTGTACCAATACCTTTCTCCGCTGAAAAGGTTCCGGCTGATTTTCGCCTGACCCATACAACCGAACATCAGGGGGAAAGTGGCTTTTCCACCAAGACATCGATCATTTATTGTTTGAAAACATAGTGGACCACGATAAGAAAATCAAGCTAAACATGGTACTCGCGTTTGCGCCGGAACAGCCTGCCCTTTACGCTGCCGGGGGTTCAAGCGCCGCCGCCAGCAGCTCAAGAAGATGAACTGCTTTAACCGCAAGACCGGCATGGTTAATGCTGTCCTGCAACTGCATGATACAGCCGGGACAGGCGGTGGCTATCATCTCGGCCCCGCTTTCCGCAAGACCTGCCATCTTTTTCGCACCTATGGCCTTGCTTTCTTCATAGTGATATACGGAAAAGGTGCCGCCCAGGCCACAGCAGGTTGAGGCATCGGCCATCTCGACAAACTCGACATTCGGCAATACCTTCAGCAGGGCACGCGGCTCCCTGGTTATGCCCTGAATTTTCAAATGGCAAGGATCATGATAGGTTACCTTGGTTTTCTTCGGCCATTTTTTCATCGCCGCCAACTCCTCGAACAGTCCGGCATCGCGGAGAAAGACGCTGAAATCGACGACCTTGTCGGTAAATTCGGCAAAATCTCCGACCATCGTCCGGTAATGTTCGCCGATGCCGCCATTGCAGGAACCGCAGGCGGTGATGATATGCCGCACCTCCCGATCCTTAAAGGCAGCAACGTTTTTTTCCGCCAGGTCTTCAACCAACCGACCGTTGCCGGAAGACAGGGCGGGAATGCCGCAGCAGCGCTGCGCCCGCGGCAGATAGACCGAATAACCAAGACGGTGCAATACCGCCACCATATACTCACCTATTTGCGGATAAACGTAGGTGATGGAGCAACCGGCAAAAAAGCCGACAACCGGCTTGTCCGCCCTTCCTTCGATAAACTCCGGCAAGCGGTCGAAAAGATTGCGAAAGGCTACCTGCGGCACGGTCCGATCGGCCATACCGGGGGCCTGGAAACGAAGGCGCAGGCCGCTCGATTCCGGCAGTTTTTTCAGGAGCAGCGGTGTCAACAACGCCCCACCCTTGCTCAGGCCATTCATAAGGATCTTTGAACCGAGCAGGGCGGAAATTCCCCTGCCCACCAGGGACAAGCCCTGGTTATCGGTAATGCGCCGACGAATCGCCCCGACGATCTCATGGGTCGGCACCTTATTCGGACATTTATTGACACAGGAACCACACATCAGGCACATGGAGATATCCTCCTGCAGCCGTTGCTCCAGGTCGGTTTCTCCGTCAAGCAGCGCGGCGGCAAGGGCAATCTTGCCCCTGGCGACCGCCCCCTCGCGGCGGCTCACCAGATAGGTGGGGCAATGCGCCTGGCATGCCCCACACTTGACACACTCATGAATAACTTTAGAAAAATCCTCAAGATTCTTATTTTTACTCATGGTTCAATGCCCCTGAAGTGCCCGGAAGAAGGATCGTCGTCTCGGTGAAGATCTTCCCGGGATTGAGAATATGATTCGGATCAAAGGCGTCCTTGATGCGCCGCATAGTGGCGATGGTGGCGCCATCAAGTTCCATGCCCAGATACTTGGCCTTGGCGGTACCGATACCGTGTTCACCGGAGATGGAACCGCGCAGATCAATGGCGGTCTGGAAGATCTTATCCAGCACCTCCTCCACCTTTTCGGCCATGCCCTGCTGCTGCAGGTCGACCATGACATTAACATGGATATTACCATCACCGGCATGACCGAAGTTGACAATCGGCACCCCATACTCGGTGGATATCCTTTCCAGGGCGCGGATCATATCAGGGACCTTGGAACGGGGCACGACGATATCTTCATTGAACTTGTCGGGGTTGATCCGCCTGAGACTGGGGCTGACATTGCGCCGCACCTGCCAGATTTCCTCCGATTCGGCGTGGCTTGCGGCGATCTTAATCGCCAGGATACCAAAAGTTTGAATGACGTCATGTATCCGGGTTATCTGCGGATCGAGCATATCGGCATCACCATCCACTTCGATAATGAGAAGGGCACGGCAATTGTCCGGCAGGGCAATGGGGCTGGTGGAACGGATACAATCGATGGTGGCGCCGTCGAGAAATTCCAGGGTCGTCGGGATAATTTTCGCCCCGATGATTGCCGCCACCGATTTGGCCGCCCCCTCAATGGTCTCAAATTGCACCAGCATGGTCTTTTTCGCCGCCGGCTTCGGCAGCAGCTTGAGAATTATTTTCGTTACAATCCCTAGCGTCCCTTCCGATCCGACGAAGAGTTTGGTGAGGTCATAGCCGACAACGTTTTTCAAGGTCTTGCCACCGGTGTGGATAATATCCCCGGTCGGCGTCACCACTTCAAGCCCCATGATGTAATCCTTCGTCACCCCGTACTTGACGCAGCGCGGCCCACCGGCGCACTCGGCGACATTACCGCCGAGGGTGCTGAATTCCTTTGAGGCCGGATCGGGAGGATAAAAGAGTCCGAGTTTTTCCACCTGCCGCTGCAATTCAGCGGTAACCACCCCCGGCTCCACCTCGGCGGTAAGATTATCGCAATCAATATCAAGAATTTTGTCCATCCGCGTCAATACCAGGACGATACCGCCCTGCACCGGCAGGCTGCCGCCGGTGAAACCACTGCCCGCTCCCCGCGGCAATACCGGGATCTTCCAGCGATTGGCAAGTTTGACGACCCTCGCCACCTGATCGGTGGAAATCGCATACACTACCACATCCGGCAAACAGCAGCGCTGGGTGGCATCGTAGGAATGGGTTATTTTATCCGTCACCGCAGTTGAAACATTTGCCGCACCGACAATCTCTTCAAGTTCTTTAACGACTTGTTCGTTCATGGAACTCCTTTATTTTATACAAGATACCTTGCACACAGCAGCCATCCTCTCACGATAAGAACTTTTTCGTAAAATAAAAGCAAGGAAATGTCCCCCCTTCCCTCACCCGTAAAATTTGGTGCAGCCGGTAAGCCTTGAAGGACGTTAAAGAATGAGAAGAAGATATCCCAAGGCCACCAGGCCGATGAGCAGTCGCAAGGCCCAACAAGCTTTGGTCCTGATGTTCTCCTCGGCATTTTTTCGTTCAAAGAGCGAAGTCACATAAAGGCTGCCGAGGAAACCAAGGAAAAGAATCGACAGGGAGAGGGGTGTCAGAAGCGAGACCGGGACGGTAAAGGCATAGCCGCTGAGGTTAAGACCGAATTGCCTTGCGGCTACCAGGGGAAATCTGCCGACCTCGGTCAGGAGATACTCAAGGCGATAGATCAATTCACCGCTGAAGGCAAGAGGTGTCAGTATGGGGATCATCGGCGAACAATGAATCGGCAGGCTGCTCTTTTTTATACCGATAAGTCTGTTACCGAAGGAAATAAGAGTGATAAAGACAACAAAACAGAGACAGAGAAGCAGCGTGAAGCGTATGGCAACAGAATTAAAAATTGGCGGCATAAGCGTGTGAAACCAGGCTTTTTCCAGCATATACCTGGCCCATTGGGAACCGGCAAGAAAGGGAATGATAAAGGTGCAGGTGAGATCGCGGCCTTTGACGGCGACAAGCTCGACAAAGGGATTGCGCAGCAGAAGACGGGGAGATTCTTTTTCGCAGAGCAAGACACAGCGGCCGCAGAGCAGGCAGTCAAGGCTGTTTCGCACATTATGGGCGCCCAAATAGACCGGACAGCCGCGGAGACCGGGACGGCCCTTTTTACAGGCGGTCGAAGTACAGGTCCGGCACAGGCTGGGGGTGGCCCGCAGTTCGACCATCGACATGGTGGCACCGGCACCGATAATCTTGCCGAGGGGACAGACATAGCGGCACCAGGCCTGGCCCTTGAACAGCACGCCCATAAGCGTCGCTCCGAAGAGGATGGCCAGCAGCAGCAAGGCGGTACCGAGGGGCCAGTGCTTCATATCGGTCACCGATTCGGCCCAGATAATTGCCGCAAAAAGCAGCACGGCAATATGAATAAAGTATTTGCGCAGGGCGTGGGGCGGCTCCAGATTAAAACAAAGACCGTGCCGTTGCAACAGGCGGCCAATACCGAGAAAGGGGCAAACCCCGCACCACAATTTGCCGACGAAAAACCAGCTCAGCACCACCCCGCTCCACCACACACCCCAGGCAAGAAAGAGTGCGATATTTTGCTGCGGGTCCTGTGGACCGAAAAGACCGAGGAGAATAAGACAGGTAAAGACGATATCACCGAAGGTTCTGAGTATGGCTAAATTGCGGCGCCGGGCGAAGAAACTTCTGATGGCCGGGAAGGTGGTAAAGAGGTCAAGGCGCGCCGTAGGATCAAAGATAAAGAGGATACGAAACAGCGCTTTGATTTTTTTCATGGTGATGGCCAGGGGTGTTTCGATCTCTAGCGCAACGGCTTTTAATAGTTATGCACCTATAGATTGCCGTATTTCTGCAATCTGTCCGGTTTTATTGTCCCCAGCACCCACTTGCCATCTCGTTTCAAAGAGGTGAACAGGATATACCCGGGCAGACGTTCATAATTCATGCGTACGTAGACGAGGTTTGAACTGACGGTTTCTTGTGTCATGAGGATATCATAGGAAAGATACTTGCCGGCCAGCATCTGAATGTTTTTGAAAAACATCAGGTTGGAGGCAAGATTTACCGCATCCTTGTGGGGGGAGTCGGCAAGCCAGATGTGCACCGCAGCTTCGTATCCCTGAGTTTTGTAAGCTGTCAGGCCGGCGGTTACATAGGCTGGGACCAGCTTTGGGTCAACCTCGGCTTCCGATCGTCCGGGAACAGCCGAAAGTATCAAGAGAATAATGAAGATCAGTCCTCTTCTTTTCTGAAGTTTCATCCCCCGCACCTCAATGTCGTTAACTTACGATTGAAGAACACTCTCTTACCGGCTCGCCAGAAAATGAATACCAAAACCACGTGCGGCTGTCTTCGTTATTTTTCCCTCAAGCCACCATCCGAAACCATAGCAAAAAAATACTGTGAAATGCAATATTGCAAGAAATTTATTTGGTTATGCTTCTTGCCAAGAGGCAAAGAGGACATAGGCCCCTGTTGATCACATAGCAAAAAAATTGCAAAACCTCGTGTGAGCGAGTAGCTTTGCCGGTACAAAAAATTTACGGTCAACCTTTCAACTTCACTGCGGCAGACGGAAAGACTATGTCTCGAATTGTTATCAGCGGCACCGGGGTGTTCACCCCTCCTTTCTCCATTTCCAACGAAGAACTGGTCCACTCCTTCAACACCTATGTGCGGAATTACAACAAAGAGCACGAGGAAGAGATTGGTGCCGGAACCTGTCAGGCCCTGGCGGAATCAAGCGCCGAATTCATCGAAAGGGCCTCCGGTATTAAAAGCAGGTATGTCATGGATCGGGAAGGAGTGCTTGATCCGCGGATCATGTGCCCGCGATTGCCGGCCCGGGCAAGCCATGAACGATCGATCCAATGCGAGATAAGCGTCGCCGCCGCCGAAGAAGCAATGAAGAACGCCGGTAAACAGGCCGAGGATATCGATGCGGTCATCGTTTCCTGCTCCAATATGGAACGTCCCTACCCGGCCATGGCTGTTGAGGTGCAGGAGGCCCTGGGTATTAGCGGCTTTGCCTTTGATATGAATATCGCCTGTTCTTCCGCTACCTTCGGCATTCAAACAGCGGTTGACTCCCTTTTTCGCGGCAACGCCAGGGCCATCCTCATGGTCAACCCGGAGATCTGCTCTGGTCATCTGAATTTTCGCGATCGTGACAGCCATTTTATCTTCGGCGACGTCTGCACGGCGATGATCCTTGAGCGGGAAGAATTTTGCCGAAAAAAAGAGGTCTTTGAGATCGTCGGGACGAAACTTGCCACCAAGTATTCTACCAATATTTACAATAGCTTTGGCTTTCTCAATCGTACCAGGCAGGGGGAAGAGCAGGAGCGGTTATTCGTTCAGGAGGGACGAAAGGTCTTTAAAGAGGTGGTTCCCCTGGCAACGGAGGTCATCCGCAACCACCTGGCGGAACACGGGATCGCCCCGGCGACGTTGAAGCGAGTCTGGCTGCATCAGGCCAACCTCAACATGAACCAGCTTATCTGTAAAAAACTGCTTGGTACCGAGATCACCGAGGATGTTACCCCGACCATTCTCGATACCTATGCCAATACCGCATCGGCTGGATCGATCATCTGCTTTCACCAGCACCACGGAGACTTCCAGGAACACGACCTTGGCGTCATCTGTTCCTTCGGCGCCGGCTATTCCGTCGGCAATATCATCGTCCGCAGGATACTGCTCAAAGCAGAATAATCGGAGGGGGTACCTTGGCTGCGGTCGCAAAGGCCCCCGTCCGGCGCGATCCTAGCCTTTTATCTCATGGCGGGGTCGATAAAGATCCGTGTATTCCCGCAGGACCCAACCGTATGAACCGTTGGGCAGAGTGACATAATACCAGTCGGCATCAATACCGCCGACCTCGACGACATCGCCTCGATACAGCTGATAAACGACTTCATAGCGTGTCCCCGGGCCGGAGCGAACATTGAGGGACTCCGCCTTGACCCGCACCTCATCCCCGACCTCAATCCGATAATCGCCGCGTGCCGGTCTCTCGATGACTATATACTCGTCACCATCCGGTTCATAATAAACATCGTCGCAGACGACATAGCGGCGTCCATCGACGTAATACGACGAACAGTTGTCCGGCAGGGTTCGCACCCGTGCGCCGAGGGGTGCTTGAACCACGACGTAGCCGTCGTTGGTACGACGGTAATAGTTGCCCATATGGAAGAAGAACATCCCTCCGGCGACACTGAGGGCAAAGGCCTCGGCGGGGATGCTTCGGTAATGACTGCCGTGGGGGCGATACCAGTGTCTATACTTATCACGATCGTGGCGCCAATCCGATTTATGACGTGAATAATCACGACGTTCGTATCGATCGGGTCGATAATGTCGATCCGATCGGCCGCGATCATGGTGTCTTTCCACCTCCACCGACACTCTCGGTACCGGCACGGGGACCGGAATCCCCGGGGGCAGATGTCGCGATGTCACCTTGAGCCCTGGAGGCGCTGGAAAACCGGGAGGTACAGGAGGCCCCGGGATATTGATCTCAACCTCCGACCTGCCCCGCGCATACACAGGGATAACAGGAGAGAGGATAAAACTGCCCGAGATAACGCAAACAAGAAGGGTGCGGACAAGGGGAAATGCTTTTTGCACGATAGAGCCTCTTTGGTTGTTGTTTTACGGGGCAACAGGGAGCCGAACAGTCTCCAATTTATGGAATAATAGCGTGTTTTTACCTTTTTGTCTTTGACAATCTCGTTAACCTCGACCGCGATACGAAGCAACACCCTGCTCAGGAACCCAGAGACCCTTGGGCGGCTCGCCGGTCTGATAGAAAACATCGATGGGCATGCCGCCTCGCGGATACCAGTAACCGCCGATTCGCAGCCACTGCGGAGCGATACAGTCGATCAGGCGACGGGCGACGGTGATCGTGCAATCCTCATGGAATGAACCATGATTGCGAAAGGAGCCGAGGTAGAGTTTGAGGGATTTACTCTCCACCAGCCAGTCACCCGGCAGATAGTCAAGCACCAGATGGGCAAAGTCGGGTTGCCCGGTGATCGGACAAAGGGAGGTGAATTCCGGCACGGTGAAACGCACCAGATAGTTCAGCCCCCGCTGCGGATTGGCCACCCTTTCGAGAATTGCTTCCTCCGGGCTTTGCGGCAGGGTGGTTTTACCACCGAGTTGGGTGAGATTGTTGTAGATCGTTTTCTCTATCATGGCATTCCTCGTGTTTTCTTTAACGGCCTCGCTTGTTACCCCAAAGGAGGACATGCAGCTGCGGCAGCACCCGGGCCTCGTACCAGGCATCGGCGAGGACCCTCGCCGTCAGCCGGCGCAGCGCCTCAACGGAAACACTCGTTTCATCCGTCACGATTTCCAGGTTACAGGGCTGCAGATACACCGGCAATTGCGGAAAGCGTGCCGCAGTATGGCGGGCAAAGCGGTAGTCTTCTTCATCGTGCACCACCAGTTTCAGGGATACTGGTGCCGTTTCCGCGGCGATGATGCATTCCTCAAGCTTTTGCCAATCGGTTTGCATACCGCTGGAGGGTGGTTTGGGGCTCAGGGTCAGCATGGAAAGCAGGGAAAACCAAGGCCTGGCAATACTTCCCTGGGTTTCCATGGCAAAGCGATAACCGGTCGCAAGTCCCAGTTGAATCAACTCCTCCAGCGGCTGTAGAGCCGGATTGCCGCCGGAGAGAGAAACCATAAGCGGTTTGCCGCCGGAAAGAATCTTCACCTGGTCAAAAATTGCCGCGGACGACATCTTCTGCCACAGGTGGCGGAACGCCCCATCGACGGCAAAGGCGCTGTCACCCCAGGAACAGCGATAATCACAGCCGCCGGTGCGGACAAAGACCGTCGGCAGACCGATGAGAGCGCCCTCGCCCTGGATGGTAGGGCCGAAGATCTCACAGACGGTAACAGCGTCGCCGCCCTTCATGGCCGGTATTCCGCCCAGGTTTTCGGCGTCTCGCTGACCTTTACCGCCGACACCTCCGGCCAGCGATCCCGGCACCAGATAAAAAAGCGCTGCGCCAACCGCTCGGCGGTCACCGAGGCATCACCGAAGAGCTCATTGAGATGGTGATGATCGACTTCACTATCAAGATAGCTTTTGAATTCGTTCAATTCCCGATAATCGCGGACGAAACCGACAGCGTTCAATTCCACGGCCCGCAGTTCCACCAGGACCGTATAGTTATGACCGTGCAAGCGGGCGCAGGGATGCTCGGCCGCAAGGCCGACAAGCTGATGCGAAGCGGAAAAGGTGAATTCTTTCGTTATGGTAAACATCTATGCCACCCCGCCTTTTTCCGCCCGGGCCACGGCCTGACGCCAGAAATGATGATCCCGGTATTCGGTGGGATCGGTTATGCCGGCGAGGGCAAAGGCCTCAATCCGTTCAACGCAGGTGCCGCAGCGGCCGCAATGGATTTCGCCGCCCTGATAACACGACCAGGTGTGGGCAAAGGGCACCTGAAATCCCGCCCCGATCCTGACGATATCCGCCTTGCTGCCGGCGACAAAAGGGGTGTACAGTTTGATCCGCGCCAGGCCGTCGAGGGCAAGATCCTGCATGGCCTGAAAGGCGTCGATAAAGGCCGGGCGACAGTCGGGATAGATAAAATGATCGCCGCCGTGCACCGCCGTAGCGACCGCCTCCGCCCCACGCGCCGCGCCGATACCGTAGGCGATGGCCAGCATGATGGCGTTACGGTTCGGCACCACCGTCAGTTTCATGGTCTCTTCGGCATAATGGCCTTCGGGCACCGGTAGCGCATCGGTCAGGGCAGAACCGCTGAGCAGGCTGCCGAGATGGGCGATATCGATCAACACATGGGGAACGGCTAGTCGCTCGGCACACTGGGCGGCAAAGGTGATCTCTTTTTTATGGCGCTGGCCGTAGAGAAAGGATATCAGCCCGAGAAGCTCATTTTCACCGGCTACTTTATGGGCGAGGGTGACGGAGTCGAGTCCGCCGGAACAGACAACAATGGTTTTCATCGTGCGCTTTTCGTCCTTGTTTTTATTAACCGGGTAGGTCCGCGACCGGTATGCAGCTGTGATAAGGGTCCAGTCTATAGCAAATTTCCGGAAAAAATGTAAGGTTTTTTTGATCCCGGCAAAGGCGGGTGGAACCACGATTCCACCCGCCTTTGCCTGTTATTTGCCTTCGTCCGCCTGCGGTTCGCTTTCTTCCGGCGGCAAAGTTTCGGCCCCTGCTAGCCCCGCCCCTTCCACTGGCGGTGCTTGCGGTTTAACAAGTAAGACATCACGGTTGACCTTCAGCAACCCCTCCACCTGCAGGTTATGCACCTTGCAGTACAGATCACGCTCCGAGTGTTTGAGGATATAGGCATCGCCTTCCGCCTTGACCAAACGAAACTCGGCGACACCTCCCCCCTTTCGGCTTACGGAAAATTGCAGGGCCGGGGTACCGGCAAAAAGCGGTTCCGCCTCCTGCGGCTTCATCACCGTCTGGACCGTCAGTCCGGATACCTTGGCCACCAGGTCGGCCGCTGCCTTGGCATCGGTTGTCTGTCCTTCCGGCAGATCCTTCACTTGCCATTCTTTATCCTTTTTCTCCAGGGTAAAGTCGGCAAAGGTCAGGCGTTCCATGTCTTCTTCTTTCATTTGGAACATATTTTTATCAAGCCACTGGTCGGCCTTAGGCTCCAGCTCAAAGGTACTCA
>JFJP01023577.1_pt1 | contig 26734 bp, 30 predicted proteins | sample 431651 | NCBI WGS metagenome assembly JFJP01 (sample SAMN02602958, study PRJNA72255) | Microbial mat metagenome, whole genome shotgun sequencing project. | biome: fresh water; feature: sink hole; material: water; isolation source: purple microbial (photo- and chemosynthetic) mats found in...
CTCGACCATCAGGAAGAAATCATCCGACGCACGGAACAGGAAATGACGTAAGAATGCCTCCGGGGTGCAGGGGGCTCACCCCCTGCACCCCGTACATTTATAACACTTTCAGCCCCTCCCGCTCCGCTGCAAGCGACTCGGCGTAGTCCGGGCAAGGGCTGTCGGCTGTCCGACCGAGCCAGGCATCGCTTGATTCACGGCCGTCTCCCGCAACACTTTCAGTCCCTCCCGCATCGCCACAAGCGAGTCGGCGTAGTCCGGGCAAGGGCTGTCGGCTGTCCGACCGAGCCAGGCATCGTTTGCTTCCCGGCCGTCTCCCGCGCAAAACACCATAAAATGCCCAAGCCTCAAGGCCGGGAAACATTACGAGGCCAGCGAGGAAGTTCCGGCAGACCTTGCCCGGATCGCGCCGACTCGCGTCCCACGAATACCGCGCAAAAGACATCCAAACCTCAAAGCTCAGAAGCAGTACGAGGCCAGCGAGGAAGTTCCGGAAGACCTTGCCCGGACCACACCGACTCGCGCCCCCCCTCGTTCCGCTCAACGAACCGACCATTCCGATTTCCACAGCCTCCTTGCATTTTTCGCCTTTTTGGCCCATGCCAAAAGCGATTTTCCGCCATAGTGGCCCAAACCGTTTTTCATCCTGCATAAGGAGGCTCCATGAAACGCATCCTGATTTTCGCCATCCTGGCCCTGGCACTGTGCGCGACCACCGCTTCAGCCAAAAAGCTGGTCGTGGCCACGGACACCAATTTTCCGCCATTTGAATTCAAGGATCCCGAGACCGGCAAGCACACCGGCTTCGACGTGGAGCTCTGGGACGCCATCGCCAAGGAAATCGGCGCGGAATACGACCTGCAGCCCATGGATTTCAACGGCATCATCCCCGGTCTGCAGTCCGGCCAGATTGACGTGGGCATTGCCGGCATGACCATCAAGCCCGAGCGTGCCGAAGTGGTCGACTTCTCCGACCCCTACTACAATGCGGGCCTGCTGATCCTGGTCAAGGCCGACAACGCAGACATCACCGACGTGAAGAGTCTGGCCGGCAAGATCGTGGCCACCAAACTCGGCACCACCAGCGAGGATTTTGCCAAGAAGGAGGCCGGGGCCAAGGAAGTCAAACTCTTCCCCAACAATGACGCCATGTTCATGGAACTCATGGCCGGCGGCGCCGACGCGGTCATCTTCGACTCCCCGGTAATATCCGAATTCGTACGCACCGTGGGCAAGGAACAGACCAAGATCGTCGGTCCCCTGTACATGGGCCAGTCCTACGGCATCGGCTTCCCCAAGGGCAGCGAACTGGTCGCCAAAACCAACGAAGCCCTCAAAAAACTCAAAGACAGCGGCGCCTACCGTGAACTGTACGTCAAATGGTTCGGCACCGAGCCCAAGTAACTACCGCTTAAAACCATCCCTGGAGGCAGGGAGCCCTCTTCCTGCCTCCATTTCGAGACACTCATGGCCTTTCAATTCGAACCAAGCGTCGTTGTCGACACCCTGCCCATGCTCATGCGCGGAGTGTGGTATACCATCTACCTGACCGTGGGCGGCCTGTTCTTCGGCTTCCTGCTCGGGGTTGCCACGGGCCTCATGAAGCTGGCGCGGCCCTTCCTGATCCGCAAACTCGCCGATCTGTACGTGGAACTCATCCGCGGCACGCCCATGCTGGTGCAGGCCATGTTCCTTTACTACGGAGTGCCCATGGCAGTAGGGCTGCGCATTCCGCCGCTGGTTGCCGGAGTCATCGTCATCGCCATCAACTCCGGAGCCTACATCGCCGAGATCGTGCGCGGAGCCATCCAGTCCATCAACGTCGGACAGACCGAAGCCGGGCGCTCCATCGGCCTGACCCGCGCCCAGACCATGCGCTACATCATCTGGCCCCAGGCCTTCAAACGCATGATCCCGCCGCTGGGCAACCAGTTCATCATCAGCCTGAAAGACACCTCCTTGCTCATGGTCATCGGCGTGGGCGAACTGCTGCGCACGGGCCAGGAGATCGTGGCCGTCAACTTCCGGGCTTTCGAGGTCTACATGGCCGTGGCCATGGTCTATCTGGTCATGACCATGAGCATCGCCAAGGCCCTCAAAGTTCTCGAAACCAGACTGATCAACAAGACCAGCGGAAAACGCGCATGATTGAAATAAAGAATTTGCACAAAAAGTTCGGCGACCTGGAAGTATTGAAGGGAGTGAATCTGAAGGTGGCGTCGGGAGAGGTGGTCTGCATCATCGGGCCGTCGGGTTCGGGCAAGTCCACGGTACTGCGCTGCATCAACCGGCTGGAAACACCGACCGCCGGCACCGTGATCGTCGACGGCCACGACATCATGAATCCGCGCACGGACATCAACTACGTACGCACCGAAGCGGGCATGGTCTTTCAGCAGTTCAACCTTTTTCCGCACATGAGCGTGCTCGACAACGTGATCCTCGGACCGATCAAGGTCCGCAAGGTACCCCGCTCCGACGCCGAACATCTGGGCTATGATCTGCTGGCCAAGGTCGGACTCGGTTCCAAGGCCCAGGCCTACCCGGAGCAGCTCTCCGGCGGGCAGAAACAGCGCGTGGCCATTGCCCGCGCCCTGGCTCTGCAGCCCAAGGTCATCCTCTTCGATGAGCCTACTTCGGCCCTGGATCCGGAACTGGTCGGGGAAGTGCTGGAGGTCATGAAGAAGCTGGCGGCCGAGGGCATGACCATGATCGTGGTCACGCACGAGATGGGCTTTGCCCGCGAAGTGGCGGATCGGGTCATCTTTATCGACGAAGGGGTGATCCAGGAAGAAAACAGTCCCAGTGAATTTTTCAGCAACCCCAAAAATCCCCGCCTGCGGGACTTTCTGGGCAAAATTGTGGGCGCGTGCCAGGAAATATAGGCTCTTGGGCCCTCTCGGTCAGTCCTTTTTCCCTGCCGCGAGTGGCTCGACCCGCCCCACCAACTGTGCAAAAATGGCTGGCACCGCTGCCTCAAGGGTCATGCGCCGGCCTGAAAACGGATGCGAAAAAGTAATCGAGCGTGCGTGCAGCGCCAGGCGGGCAAAAGTGTCCCCCTTGCCCCCGTATTTCTTGTCCCCGGCCACAGGATGTCCCAGATCCGCCATCTGCACCCGGATCTGGTGCTTGCGTCCTGTCAGCAGCTCGATGTTCAGAAACGAATATTCCCCCTTCTCCCTGACCACAGTCCAGGCGGTCTGCGCGAGCTTTCCCTGCGCCGTGTCGCGGGTGGCGTAGACTTTGTGCACCCCGCTCTCCACCAGGTGAGAGACGGCCGTGCCCGCGGGCTGCTCCATCCGCCCGTGCACCACCGCCGCATAAATCTTGACCGTTTCAGCCCACCCCTCCTGCAGCACGCGTTTGGCATCTTCGGTCTTGGCGAAGATGACGATGCCGGAAGTTTCCCGGTCCAGACGATGCACAATGAAAATCCTATGCCTGGACTTGGGATTGCCCTTGCGCACGTAGTCCGTCAGAGCGAAATAGGCGGTGCGGGTCTTCTCGGTCTCCGTGGCCATGGTCAGCATGCCGGCGGGTTTGTCCACGACGAGGATGTCGCGGTCCTCGTGGATGATGAGAAGACCGGTCGGCAGATGACGGGCACCAGGACGAGAGGGATCACGCATGGACATATCCTTGAAAAATATTGAAGAATTCAAGCACGAAAGCCGGCATCGTCCACAAAAAGAGGCACACGGTTCAGCTCTCCCGCAGAAACCCCTTGGACTTGAGCTTGTCCGCGTACTGGGAGTGCAGGGGACGGATAAGGTTGAGCCTTTTTTCTGCCCGGGAGGAGAAAATGTTGTCTCCCGGAGCCAGAACCACCCCGGTCTGTCCGTCCTGGGTCAGATAGACGTCGGAGTCGGCCTCAAGGACCAGGATGCGCAGATCGTTCTCGAACGGCAGGACCATGGGCCTGAAGGCGTGCAGAAACGGGCAGATGGGAGTCAGGGCGAAGACGTTGAGTTCGGGGTAGATGAGCGGCCCGCCGGCCGAGATGGAGTAGCCCGAGGACCCCGTCGGAGTGGCCACGATCATGCCGTCGGCCCGCACAGAGCCCAGATGGTCGGTTCCGTACCACATGTCGAGGCGAATCATGCGCGCCAGGCTCCCGCAACTGATGACAAGATCGTTTATGGCGTAGCCCCGGTAGAACTCCTGACCGCGCCGGAGTACATGAAAACTGATGACCAGCCTGCTGGACATCTCGTATTCCCCGCGCAGGATGAGCGTCAGGGATTCGCGCCAGTCCGTGGGGGAGATTTCCGTCAGAAACCCGACCTTGCCCAGGTTGAGACCCAGAATCGGGATGCCCAGATCCTGCACGGCTCTGGCCACGGCGAGCAAGGTCCCGTCGCCCCCCAGGGTCAGAATGATATCCGCTTCCACCCAGGTCGATATGCAGTGCACCTTTTCCTTGCTGGAAGCCACAATCCGGGCCTTGCGGCCCTCATTGGAGAGCCAGTGCCGTATCTGCTTGGCCATGTTGGCCGCCAGGTCGTTTCCGGCGTTATGGACAATGACAATATTGCTGATGATTTTTCCCATTTGCGGGAGTGTAAGCAAAAGGGCACGGGTATTCAAGAAGAGCCGGAGGGTCCGGAAGAAAAGGCCCTGGCCTGATTTTGGATTTTTTGTAAAAATTTCTAAAGTTGGATGATAAACGGTCGATAGGGTGAAATAAGAGGTATGGCCTGTGACAGTTAATCCCTTTCTCATCAAAAACGTGGCGCGCACGTACGATCAACACCAGGAGACTGGTCGGCGCATCGCCAGGTTCAAAAAATACATGGACCGCGCCGGGCAGGAGGACAGTGTGTCCATTTCCCAGGAAGCCAAAAGACGGCAACTGGTGGAAAAGGTCGCGGGCGAAATCGTGGACAACCTCATCGGCTCGGAAACAGCAAACCCGGTTGTCCATGAAATCAAAGCACAGTTGGCCAAAGAATTTGGAAAGGAAGTGCTGTTCCGGTACCCATCGGACGGAAGCGGCCTGCAGATACTGAAGAAAACAGACCAGGGCGCGGCGGAATTGACCAACGGGGAAAAGGATGCTTTCATGCGTCGCCTGTGGGAAGTTGCCTTGACCCGAGTCAACGAAACTATGCTCTAGGCTTCCTCTTTTTTACTGAAGCGGGAAAGCCGCCTGAGCCGGAAAAACCGGCAGGAGTTCACCATGACCATAAACAGCATCAAACCATTCAGTGGCTACGAGTCACAGCGACTGGACCAACTGGAACAGCAGCGCCAGGAACACCAGAAGGCCGTCGCCAGCCAGGAAGGCAGCACTGACAGGATCTCCATCTCAGACGAAGCGCGGCTGAAGATGAGCACGTTCAAGACCGCTCAGGAGAGTGATGGAGTGAGGCCCGACAAGGTCGCCGACGTCAAAGCCAAGATCGAGGCGGGAGAATATGCCGCCAACGGAAAGGACATCGCGGCCAGCCTGCTCAGGCAGGAACTCGATATCTGGGGCTAAGCCATTGGCAAGGATAAACAAGAAGCCTGACCGGAGCGATTCGGCCAGGCTTTTTTCATGAGTTGGCCAGACGCCTGTCCCCGTCCCCCAGGTCACGCAACAGGATCTTGGACGGAAAGCCCAGCTCCACCTGAGGGGATTGCAGGCCCAGACGTTCCTGAACATTGACGCAGATGGGGCCGATCAGATTGAGGGTGCTGCCCTGCGGATCACCCTTGGGTACGGTCACGCTGACCAGTATGACCAGATCACGGATGCTGCGCACCCTCAGAATCCTCTCTTCGGCCGCAGCCAGCCGGATCTCGTAGGCCCGCAAAAAAGAGAAGGGATCGGCGAGCATCATGCCCATGCTCGGCATTTCCAGGCTTTGCAGGAAATGAAAGGGCGTTCCGGGTTTGAACTCCACCAGGGCGAATTCCCGCAAGGACTCAAATCCGATGATACCGCGGGGGAAGCGGATGGTTTTGTCCGGGGAAATGACCAGCTGACCGATACGGGAATTTATTGTTTGTCTTTTGTTGTCCATAATGCTGCCGCCATCATCAGATCGTTGTTGTCGAGTTCCAGGGCCGAGGCGTTCTGAGTCTGCACCTTGAGGTAGATTTCTTCCCGATAGACGGGCATGTGCTCCGGCACCTCGAGGCCCAGCTTGATCTGCTGCCCCTTGATGCTCAGGATTGTGATTTTGATGTCGTCACCCACGTGCACGCTTTCACCGGGGCGACGGGAGAGTATGAGCATAAACCCTTCCTACAGATAGTTGACCAGACTCATCTTCATGATCATGGACGAGGATTTGAGCACCGCCTCGTAGGACAGCTGCTGGTTGGCCAGCTCCGTCAGGAGCGTGGCCAGATCTGCGTCCTCCACATTGCTCAGGCGCTCGGTTTCGTTGAGCTTGAGACCGGAAAGCACGGTGTCGGCCACATCGAGCCGGTTTTCCCGTGCGCCCACGGAGGCCAGCTGGGTGGTGAAATATTCCTGCCCCTTTTTCAGCCCGTCCAGAGCTTCGGCGCAGCCCTGCTGATTGTTGTTTTCCAGGGCGGCCACCAGCTTGCCCACGGTGACCATGATGTTCTGGCCCACATCGGAGTCCGAAAACACGGGCTGTGTCCCGTTTTCGTAGTATCCTCCGAAAATTTCCGAACCGATGTTGTTGAGCTGCAGATACTGCCCGGCGGAAATTTCCACCTTGTGGGCTGCGGTCTGGGGATGGATGACGAACAGGGCATTCGTGACGAGCTGAACCACGCCATCCCGTTCCGCAAGCACCATCTTGCCGCCCGGCACCAACAGTTCGGCCTCCGTGCCGGGATTAGGATTGGCGGCAAGGTGTCCTGTGGACCAATTCACGCCGCCGTCGGTGCTGTAGGAATATTCGATGGCCACTCCTGATCCGATATTTACCGGAGCAGTGTTATCAATGCGAACCATAACGTCGCTTGAGAAAAGTCCACGTCCCTCGGCGTTGACCGCAGCGCCCATCTGGATGACCCCGGTGGCGCCGGATTTAACCGTGAACTCAAGACCCGTAAGGTTGCCGCTGCCGGAGACCTGTACCCCACCATACGGAGTCTGGATCACGGGTGCGGAAGTGGAGTTGTCGACAGTGACAGTCGTCCAGGTGGTCCCGTCAAGTGAAAACCGGGCCTGAAACGTGCCGCCGCTGCCGGGGGCTCCGACCGCTCCCAGCACCTCCACATCCACGTCCTTCTCGAATCCGCCCAGAGGCAGGGCGGAAATGGTCGCACTGCCGGCGGCGTAGAGCACCGACGACTGGGACTGATGGTCTCCCTTGTACACCGCCGTGGGCGCGATGGTCAGCCAGGAGCCCTTCTCGGTCGAAACGTTCGTCTCAGGCGTAAGGCTGACCATATAGTCCGTCCCCAGATTGACACTGACTCCGCCCAAATCCAGGACACCGTCAGCGCCCACTGTGGTCGCCGCCCATGTGGCGCCGCCGTCTTTGCTGTACCGACACGCCTGGTTGACAGCGTTGACGGGCGCTCCCTCGGGCCCCAAAAACTGGACTACAAAACTGCTGCTGGCCTGCCCCGTGACCAAACCGAGGCTCGTTCCGTCCTGGTCGTGGACCATGAGCGCTTCCTCGAAGGCGCTCCCCTCGAACTTCTGTCCGCCGAAAATGGAGTTGCCCTCGAAGCGAGAATTGGCAAGATTGACCAACTGGCTGAATATCTGCCGCACCTCGTAGGAAGTGGCCTCACGGTCCGAGGCGGTCATGGTCCCCGTAGCGCCCTGCTCGGCCAACCCCTTGAGCTTGGTCAACAGCGTGCTGACCTGCATCATGGACTCGTCGGCCAGCCCAAGCCAGCCCTTGGCCGTGTCGATGTTGCTGCGATACTGGTCGATGGCGGACAGGGAGGTGCGGTAATTGAGCACGCGGGCCGTGCCCACGGGATCGTCGGAAGGCTTGTTGATGCGCTTCTGGCTGGATGCCTGCATGTTCAGGTCCATGAGCCTGGACTGGGTGTCCTGCAGGTTGTACAGAAAATTACTGTATTGATTACGAAGAGATACGCGCATGATTCGCCTCCATCAGCTCTTGAGCCCCAGCAGCACTTCCAGCATGGACTCGGCTGTGGTGATCAGTTTCGCAGCCGCTGTGTAGGCGTGCTGAAATTTGATCAGGTTGGTCATTTCCTCGTCCAGGTTCACCCCCGATACCGATTCCTGCCGCGACTTCAGGTCATTGGCCAGGGCCTCCTGGTATTCGTAATTGAACTTCGAGGACTTGGTGTCCGAACCCGCCTTGGCCACCAGGGTGGAGTAATATTCCCCCAGGGTCTGACGCGTCGTCCCCTCGGTCACGGTGCGCGTGGCCACGGCCGTGCTCTGCAGGGCGGCGATGGCGGCGGCAGTGGCGTTGTCGCCCTCGTTCATCTCCCCGGCGCCGTTGATGTGGCCGGTGTTGATGCGGGCGGTGTTGCTGCGCACGTCGTTGTTGAGGGACAGTGTTCTGGCGTCGGAACCGTCAAAAAAGGTATTGATGCCCACCGCAGCCAACAATCCAGTGGAATCGGAACCAAAGGCAAAATCGTAGCCGTCTGCGGCCACGATCTGCAGATGATTGTCCGGCGCGGATGCCGTGAGCTTTCCGGGGAAAGTGTTGTTTATGGCTGCAATAACGTCCTGCAGGGAGTGCGAAGCCGGATCGAAGTTCTGCACACCGGGCGTTACGGAATTGAAATCCAAAGCCGAAAACTGCACCAGAGCCCCGGTATCTTTGTCATAAACCCCGACCATGACATTGCCGCTCTCCAGCTTGTCGCCAAAAGTCAACCCCGCTCCAAGCTGCAAAGGGAGCCCGCTGTTCGCAACGCCATAGGTTCCGATAACCTCTTCGAAGCGGTCAAGCCCCGTGCCCTGGGAGTGCAGTCGATTGACCTCCCAGGCCAGACTCTTGGAAAAGGCGTCGAGCTTTTCGAGGTAACCGCCGACGCTCGCATCCCGAAACTGAAAGTACCCGGACAGGGTTCCCCCGGTCAGGCGGCGTTCATTATCTTCGCCATTGGGCATAATCTGGGGAGTGATGTTGACCTTGGAAGACGTGGTCTCGTACCAGAAAAGAGCCTTGTTGGGCAGAACCTGAAAACGATCCCCTTCTTGCAAACTGTCGCCGCCGTCCAGGTCCGCCGGAAACACCAATGTGCCCTTGCCGTCGGGTACGAGGAAGGGCTGACCGGTATAGGTAAAATCGCTGACCCCGTTTTCATCGGCAAGCCAGGTTTTGCCACCATCCACGGAGACCTTGAAATCCACGCCAGCCGACACATTGCCGTCGGAACGGATATACACCGTATATTCGCTTGAGCTCTCGCCGTTGAAATTAGGAAATCCACCATAAGTCGAACCGCTCTGCAAGGAAGGTACGGATGACACCGTCTCGAAAGCCAGGCGAAAGGTGCTGGCGCCGTCGACCAGGGTATGCCCAGCCTGAGTGGTGATGGTCACGTTGCCCAGACCGTTGTCGATGTAACGGATATCAAGCTTTTCGGCCAACTGCCGAACCAGGGCCGAACGATCGTCACGCAACCCGTTGGCGTTGTTCTTGCCAGTCTCCTCGGTCACGGTGATTTGTCCGTTCAGAGTGGCAATACTCCCCATAAGTGCATTGATTTCAGCAACTTCAGCGGCAATGGTGTCATCGGTCTGCGACTGAAGACGCTGTAGATCGCTGTAAACAACCCCAACGACCTGCTCCAGATTTGAGGCATGGCCGAGCAGAGCGGCCCGCACGCTCTGGTTGTCGGGGCTGGTGGCCAGAGTCTGCCAATCCGCCCAAAAGGCGGACAGGGCCGAGTTGACCCCATTGGCGTTGGATTCGTTGAAGATCATTTCAACGTTTTGCAGGTTTTCGTAGAGCTTCTGCCAGCGCTGCTGTTCCGAGCTCTTGGTATTGTACATGATCTCGGTGAATTCGTCGAAATAACGGATGACTTCGGCCGCGTTGACACCGGTGCCGAGCTGTCCAGGAGTGTAGTTGATATAATAGCCGTCCTCGAAACGCACGGCCTGCCGACTGTAGCCGTCGGTATTGGCATTGGAAATGTTGTTTCCAACAACCTCGATGGCCGCCTGGTTGGCGAACAGGGACTTCTTCCCGATGTTGAACATCGCCGCAATGCCCGGCATCAGAGCCTCCCGCGCACCAGCGTCGCCGTGGGCGTGCGATCCTGCCACTTCCCCTTGGCCGAGTAGGTATTGCGCTCCCTCGGTGCGACCTGATCCTGAAAGTGACGAAACAGCACGCCGCTCTGCTTCCACAGCGCCATGGCCAGGTCGCCGTTGATCGAGGCCAGTTGTCCGCTGTCCTGCTCATGCGTGATGATCCTGGCCCGCCAGGTTTCATAAATCCGCCTGTCGACAGGGTTCAGTCCCTCCAGGAAAACTGCAAGATTGGTCATGCCCGCCAACTGCAGACGATTGGTCAGAGCCTCGCGTTCCCGCACCAGCTGCCGGATCAGTTCCTGAATGCACATTTCAAGTCCCGTAACCTGATCCGGTTCGCCGGCCCGCAGCAAGGAGTACTCCTCGCGAAGGAGCTGGCAGAGAAGTTCTGCGCCTTTGGCCTGACGGATGAGACTGCCAAGAATGAGTTGTCGCATATCGTGCGTCCTTACGCGTGAAAGTTCGAGAGGCTCAAGGCCAAGGCAGGAAATCCCTGCTTGGCGCGCCATTCTTTTCCTCACCTTTGCAAATTCCCGACCAACCCTCGTCCGCCCACCACCAAGACTGTATCAGCGGCCTCCCCGCCCGGCACGAGGATCGGGGCTCAAGCCTCCCGGCAAGATTTTCCCCGTGAGCGCTGACCTAGGGACCGTCCACGCCGTCCATGCGCACGACCCGCAAGGCGTCATCCAGGTCGGTGGACATGCTTGCGACCTTGTCCGTCCCTCCCGAATGCGACTGTTCGATTCGCCGGGCCAGCACCTCCGCCTCGTGCTGGGCCGTGAGGGTGGCCAGGGTTCGGGGTTGGACGGCTGCGGCGCGGGGTTGCGATTGGGCCATGTCTGATTCCTTCCTGACCAGCGGCTGCAGAGGGGCCGTCGAACCAGCGTCCCGACTGGCGTTGACCAGACGCTCGGAAAGATTCGTATAGAGCATGTCGGACAAGCCGATGCCCCCACTTTGCGTCATCTTGACCGAAAGCTCCTGGTCGAACATGGACAGATAGCTTTCTTCCTCCTTGGAATGCAGCAAGCCTTCCTTGGGCACGGAAGCGCGCATCTGTTTCCAGATCTGACCGATGAACACGGCCTCGAAATCCTGACAGGCCTTCTTGAGCTTGGCCTCGTTCATCCCCTTCTCAGGCTGCACCCGCGAACGCAGATCCCTCAATCGATCCTGCAGGCTCTGCGTCGGTTCCTGCTCGGGCAGGGTCATGGCGGTGATCTCGTTCATAGCTCCTCCTCTGGCTAGAGGACTTCAAGATCGGCATGCAGGGCGCCCGCCGATTTCATAGTCCGCAGAATGGAAATAAGGTCCCGGGGCGTGGCACCGATGGCGTTCAACCCATCGACCAGCTCCTGGATGGATGCCCCGGCCATGAGCACAAGCCTCCGCTGCTCTTCACGCACGCCGATCTCGGTGGAAGGGGTGACGGCTGTCTGACCCGGAGAAAACGCCCCAGGCTGGGAAACCTGCGGCTGTTCGGAAACGACCACGTTCAGATTCCCGTGGGACACGGCAACCTTGGACAGACTGACATTGGCACCAAGGACAACGGTGCCGGTCTTTTCATCGACCACGACCTTGGCCCGGCTGTCAGGCTGTACTTCCAGATTTTCCAGGGAGGCCATGAGCGCGACGATGTCGCCCTGATATCGAGGAGGAACCGCAAGTCTGATGGAGGAGGCGTCCTGGGCATGGGCGTATTGGCCACCAATGGCCCGATTCAGGCTGTCGGCGACCTGCTTGGCCGTGGAAAAATCCTCCACCCCAAGCTGGATGGCGATGTCCTTTTGCTCGTTGAAGCTGAATGGCACGCTGCGCTCGATGACCGCGCCGCCGGGAATGCGGCCCACAGTGGTGATGTTCTTGGTCGCCGAGGCCGCGTCCCCACCCGCCGAAAAACCACCCACGGCCAAAGATCCCTGACACAGGGCATAGACACCGCCGTCCACACCCTTGAGGGGAGTCATGAGCAGCACGCCACCCAGAAGCGAGGACGCATCACCCACGGAGGAGATGGTCGCGTCGAGCCTGGAGCCAGGTCTGGCCGAAGCCGGCATCTTGACCGTAACCATGACCGCGGCGACGTTCTTGGGCTTCAAGGCAGCCCGGTCGACCTTGACTCCCATGCTTTCGAGCATGTTGGCCATGGACTGAATAGTGAACTGCGAGCTGCTCTTGTCCCCGGTCCCCGGCAGGCCGACCACCAGGCCGTAGCCGACCAGATCGTTGGTACGCACTCCGCCGAAGCTGGCTATATCCTTGAGTCGCACGGCTGCGGCCGGCATGGCCAGCCCCAGGCCCAAGGCCAGGAAAAGAGCCAGAAAGGCGGCGTGTCGAATTTTAGAAAGGCCACACATTGTCAAGTATCCTCGCAAGCCACCCGGGGCGTTGTTTGTCGGCCAAAACTCCCTCGCCATAGAGTTCGATGCGCGCTTCGGCCAGACTGGTGGACATGATGGTATTGTCGGCGTCGATATCACGATCCCTGGCCACGCCCTGCACCACCACGATCTGGGTTTCGCCGTTGACCCTCGTCTCGCGGGCCCCGACCACTTCCATCAGCCCGCCGCCCAGGACACGGGTACGGTGGTGGTGATGGAACTTTCGCGCTTGGTTTCGCCGTCTCCCTCAAATCCGCTGGTGGAGTCGGCACTGACCAGGGAATCCGGCCCCACCACCGCACCGGGAATGAGCGGCAACTTGTCCTTGCCCAGATAGGCGCTTGCACTGAGATCCATGGAGCTTGCCCTGTCGGCCGTGGTCGAGGCCTTGCTCTTGGACAGCGTGGTCTCGACCACCTTGATGAGCAGGATGTCTCCGACCCTTCTGGCCCTGGCGTCGGCAAAGAGCATGGTCGCCCCGTCCGGATCAAAGAGCGAACCGGGATTCTGGGCCTCGGACACCCGCTCCTGGGGCGGCGGCGTGACCACGGCCGCAGGCATGGGTGGCCGACTCGTGGTCCGGCACCCGGCCAGAACCAACACAGCCAGCCCGAACATCATAAAGCGTTTCTGCATATTTCCTCCCGGCCTACGGCACACGCACCGTTTCGGCGTCAACAACCTGCGCGGCCACCACCCTGCGGCTTTGCATGTTCCGGACCCGAATGGTGTTGCCGATGCCGCCGTCTTCGAGACTTTCGACCGGCACGGTCAATTTGAGTGTCTGCCCCGCATACACGAGGGTCAAAACCTGCCCTTTGGCCACAACAGGAATGGATTCCACCGCGTCGGCACTGATGACCTGTCCCTCGCCCACAGCGGCGGTCATGCGCAGGGGCAAACCCCGCCCGTCCCAAGGCTCCCGGGCCATGTAGGCCAGGTTCTTGCGCGCAAAGCCGACCAGGCCCGGCTCAAGCACGTCACCCCTGTTCAGGACCCGGGCGGCGCATGGCACGGTTCGCCAAACGTCGGCGAAGACCGTGCCCGTGAAGCTCTGCACCACACGCCCCCCGTCCTCCACCGCCTCCAGTCGCAGACTGATTCTCCCCGGCGCAGGGGCGCCCACGGGAACGACCCGAATCTGGACCGGCATTTTTTCGGAGATGAAAAGATAGTCCGCGATACGGTGCTCGCGAATCTCCACCTCGCCTTCGTGGTGGGCCAGGGCGCTCGTCAAAATTTTGTCGATGGCCGGCAGCATGGACACCGTGGCGAAGACCTGTCCGCCACGCTGGACCTGAACCTGATCCGGGACTTCCACGGACGGCAAGCCCGGTCCGAGGCGCTGTTCGATCAATTCGCGCAGCCTGGGGCCGTTCAGACTCGCCCTGGCTCCGTCAAACTTGGGCGAAGCCAGCAGCGGCACGGAGCCAATGCCTGCCAACAATGCGGCTGCATCCTCTCCCTCGGCGCGGACAAGATCACCCAGAGTGATGGCCGGCCCGTCCACGCAAACGGCCCCAGCCACAACCAGCCGGCCCTGGGCACCAACCAGACAGGGACAGAGCAGCAGGAAGAGCAGAACCATAGAAAAGCGCATGAGCTACCTCTTCAACTGATTGGCGATCTGCAGCATCGTGTCGGCCGTGGTGATGGACTTGGAGTTGGCCTCATAGGCGCGCTGGCCCACGATCATATTGACCATTTCCTCCACGATCTCGACGTTGGACATTTCCAGAAAACCCTGAGCGAGAGTGCCGGCGTTGTTCTCCCCGGGCACGCTCTCAACCGCTTCACCGGACCCGTCGGTCTGCACGTAGAGGTTGCGGCCTACGGCCTTGAGACCCGCCGGATTGACGAATGTGTAGACCGGAATATCGGTGCCTGCGATCTCCGCGCCGGCCTTGTCGACGCATGTCAGCCGTCCGTCCTCGGTCACGACGATGTTCTGGGTCTCGGGTGGAACAATGAATTCCGGCTGCAGGGCGTGCCCGTTATCGGTCACTATGCGTCCTTCGCTGTCGAGCTTGAAGGCCCCGCTTCTGGTGTAGGTCTCTTGCCCACTGCGATCGACGCGGAAAAAACCGTCGCCCTCGATGACCAGGTCGAGCTGATTGCCCGTGTTCTGGAAATCGCCCTGGGAAAATATCTTGTGCACGGACACGGGGCGCACGCCCATGCCGACCTGCATGCCCACGGGCAGCCGGTCGCCTTCCTGGTTGGAAGAGCCCGCGATCTTCATGTTCTGGTACATGAGATCCTCGAATTCGGCTCGGTTCTTCTTGAAGCCGGTGGTATTGACGTTGGCCAGGTTGTTGGCGGTGACGTCGAGATTGAGCTGCTGGGCGATCATGCCCGAAGCGCTGGTCCATAAAGCGCGAATCATGTGTTCTTCTCCTTGCGGGATCACCCGCCTCCCTGCAGTAGCCCCACGTCGAGCCGCAGGACCTTTCATGTGGGCTTATTATCTGGGCGCACCGACCTCTGCGATGGCCTTCTTGTCCTGCTCAAACGAACCACTGATCATCTTCTGATAGGCTTCGAAAGCGCGCATGGCCTCGATCATGTTGACCATTTCCGAGACCACATCCACGTTGGCCGCCTCCAGAAAGCCCTGCTCCACGGTTGAACCCTCGGCGGGAACGGCCTGCTCCGCCGCGCCGGGGCGGATGCGCAGCAGGGAGTTGCCCACCTTTTCCAGAGAACGCGGATCCTCAACCTTGACCAGGGTGATGGTGTCGATCAATTCCCCGCCCACGGAGAGGCCGCCATCGGCATCAATCAATATCCCCCCTCCTTCTGGAATCTGCAGGGGGCCGCCCCCGCCCAGAAGCTGGTTGCCGTGGCCGTCGACGACAAAGCCTTCGGCGGAGCGATGGTACACACCCTGACGGGTCAGAAATTCCCCGTCGGGTGTCTGCACCCGGAAAAAGCCGTCCCCGGCAATGGCCAGGTCAAGAGGATTGCCCGTGCTCTTCATGGCACCCTGGGACAGATCTATGACCGACTCGGAAATCCTGGGCTGCGCCAGGAGGTTGGCCTGGGGCCAAGGCACTTTCTGAGACAGGGTGGAGTTGGGATCGAGCAGATCATGGGCATAGCGGCGAAAGGTGTCCCTGAAGGCCAGCTTGTCGCCCTTGAAGCCCGTGGTATTCACGTTCGCCAAATTATTGGCGATGGTGTCGAGCCGATGCTGTTGCGTAAGAGCCCCGAATACGGCGCTATAACTGCTGTCTTGCATGTGGGGTCCTCCTTGATACCGCTCATTGAGCAAATACCAGGCCACCGGAATGCATGACTCCATGTCACGCGGGAGGTGCAGGAAAAAAACACTTGACTGCCATCCCCCCCCTCATGCAAGGGAAACGGTTGCAGAGCGGGTGTAGCTCAATGGCAGAGTACAAGCTTCCCAAGCTTGGAGTCGCGAGTTCGACCCTCGTCACCCGCTCCACTCCTGTATGTGGTCATACTGATATTCGGTAGCTGATTTGGGGGTGGGCCTTTTCGTGGTCCACCTTTTTTTTTCCGGCAGGCTTAAAAATGGACAAAAACGAAATACACGCCCGTCTCATGGAAATGGTGACCCCCCTGTGTCAGGCCCGAGACCTCGACGTCTGGGGCATCGAACTGCTTTTCGCGGCCGGAGGGCGCCACAGAATCGTGCGCGTCTACCTGGACTCGGATCAGGGCGTGGGCATCGACGAATGCACCGAAGTCAGCAGGCACCTGAGCCTGGCTCTGGACGTCGAGGACATCATCCCCGGTGCGTTCACCCTGGAAGTGTCTTCCCCCGGACTTGAACGACGCTTCTTCTCCCTGGAGCAGATGCGCCCCTATGTTGGTCAGCCGGTACGGGTCCGCCTGGAAAACCCGCTTGAGGGCAGAAAAAATTTCAAGGGACGCCTGCTTTCCATCGCCCCTTCCATGTTCTCACTGTCCGACGACAGCGGAACCTTTGAGCTGAACTGGGAAGATGTGGGCAAGGTCAACCTCATTTACGAGCCCTTCGATCAGGGCAATAAACGATAAATTTCGGAATACGGCGGTTTTTTCCGCGAGGAGAACGGAGGACGTTCATGAATTTGGAACTCAAAAAAGCCATTGATCAGATCAGCAAGGACAAGGGCATTGACCGTGAAATGCTGATCGACACCCTGGAAGAAGCCATTCGCGCCTCCGTGACCAAGAAGTTCGGCGACAAGATGGATATCGAGGTCACCTTCAATGAAGAGACAGGCGACATCGAAGTGTATCAATTTAAAATCGTGGTCGACGAGGTCACTGATACGGCCACGGAAATCCTCATGGCCGACGCGGTCAAGCATGACCCCAACGTTGAACTTGACGACGCCATCGGATTTCGTCTGCAGGTCGAAGATCTGGGACGCATCGCTGCCCAGAGCGCCAAGCAGGTCATCATTCAACGCATGCGCGACGCCGAGCAGGAAATCATTTTCGAGGAATACAAGAATCGCAAGGGCGAGATCGTCAGCGGCATCATCCAGCGCCGCGACCGTTCCGGCTGGATCATCAACCTCGGACGCACCGAGGCCCTCTTGCCCAAGGACAAGCAGATCCCGCGCGAACGCTTCCGCCAGGGCGACCGGGTCGAAGGACTCATCATCGACGTGCGCAAGGAAGGACGGGGTCCGCAGATCATCATCACCCGTTCCGATCCCGAGTACATGACCGCCCTGTTCCGCCGCGAAGTGCCCGAAGTGGCCGACGGCACCGTGAACATCATGGGGGTTGCCCGCGATCCGGGCCTACGTGCCAAGGTCACGGTCCTGTCCCAGGATTCCAACGTCGATCCGGTCGGGGCATGCGTCGGCATCCGCGGCTCGCGCATCCACAGCATCGTACAGGAACTGCGCGGCGAGCGCATCGACATAGTGCTCTGGAGCCCGGACATCGCCACCTATGCGGCCAACGCCCTCTCACCGGCACGCATCTCCAAGATCGCCATCGATGACGAGGAAAAATCCCTGGAAGTCGTGGTGCCCGAGGACCAGCTGACACCGGCCATCGGCAAGAAGGGACAAAACGTCAAGCTGGCCGCCAAACTCCTGGGCTGGAAGATCGACATTTTCACCAACAACCGCTTCAACAAGGTGCACAAGAACCGCCACCTGTTGGAACAGTTGGCCAGCGCGGCCCAAGTCTCCGTCACGGACTTCGCCGAAGCCGGCTTTGATTCCCTGGAATCCATGGCCGCCTGCACCAACGAGCAATTGCTTGATATCCAGGGCATCAGCGAAGAGAATATCGGCGCCCTGCGCGGAGCATTGAACCTTCTCATCAGCCAGAACCGGGAAGAAAGCCCGGAAGAGTCCGAGGAATCGGAAGCAAAGGGCATGGTCGAAGGGGAAGATGCGGATTACGCGGACGGAGATGACGCATAGATGATCCCTGCGGATGACCAGACTGCCTGCGTGCAAGGACCGATACGCATGTGCGTGATTTGCAGACAGCGTTTTCCCAAAGACGAACTATATAGATTTACCTGCCCTGTTCACGGAGAGCTCACTCTGACCGCTGACAGCACCGGAAAAACACCGGGACGGGGTTTTTATCTTTGCCGCGATGCGGCGTGCCGGAACAAATTCGAGCGATTCAAGGGCTGGCAGAAGAAATGTAAGGGGGTTGGGCATGTCCACTAGATTGCGGGTGAGAGACCTTGCCACGGAGCTTGATATCTCCAGCAAGGATTTGATGACGTTATTGCGGGAACTCAAAATCCCGGCCAAGAGCCATATGAGCAGCCTGACCGACGAGGAAGTCGGACAGGTCCGCAATCACCACCAGAACCGGGCCACAGCGCCCCAGGTCGTGGACACGCGCTCCACCTCCGGTGTTATCGTGCGCAAGCGGCACAAGACGGCAGCAAGCGAGTCTCAGGACGCGACAGACGACGCGCAGCCCAGGGAAGACGCCCGCGCCGAAGCGCCTGCCGAAATTTCGACAGAGATCTCCGCCGAGGCGGCCGATGCGGATGAAAAGCCCAGAACACGCAAGCCTTCGCGAGCAGTCATCGTCACACCTGCGCGCATCATCGAGGAAGCCCCCAGCGTAGAAGCGGTGACTGAAAAACCCATCGCCGAAGATGCCCCGGCGGCAGCGCCAGCGACCAAAGAAGCCCTGGTGCCCATAAAGGAAACTCCGGCGCAGCCCGCTGCCGCTGAGCCGGCACCAGCTGCCGACGACGTAGCTGATGAGGCCGGCCAGACCTCTGCCGAGGCCACTACTGACATCGATGGGGAGTCCGAAGAAGCCAAGCGCGCCCGCAAGAAGGCAAAAAAGGCCAAGCCCGCTCCTGCTTCCGTACAGGTCAAAATTATCTCCAGACCCACCATCGTTGAATTTCCCGATACCCGAGTCGATGGCCAGCCCGTACGCCCCATGGGTCCGGCCGCTCGGCCCATGGGACCGGCGGGCTATACCCCCCGCCCGGCCGGCCCCAGCACACGCCCCTCCGGCCCCAGCGCACGCCCTGCCGGCCCAACCGGTCCTGCCGGTCCGCGCCAGGGCGCCCCGCGCCCTGCTGGCCCGTCAGATCCAGGCGCCACGCCACGCCCTGCCCCTGAGAGCGAAGGCGCCAAGGATTCGCGCGGCAAGAAGAAGAAAGGCCGCCGCACGGTGGAAGCCGTCGACCTGTACCGCAAGGAAGAATTCTCCATGGGCAAGGGCAAGAAAGCCCAGCGGGCGGAGGCCCGCAGAGCCGGCGGCGCACGCGCGCAGGTGCAGATCACTCAGCCGCTCAAGGCCTCCAAGCGCAAAATCCGCGTCGACGACACCATTCGCCTGACCGATCTGGCCCATCAGATGGGCATCAAGGCTCAGGACCTGATCAAGAAGCTCTTTTCCATGGGCGTCATGGCGACCATCAACCAGTCACTGGATTTTGACACGGCCCTGCTTCTGGCCGCCGAATTCAAGTACGAAGTGGAGAGGGCCGGATTCTCCGAGGACGAATTCCTGCTGCCCAAGGAAGCGGACAAGGCCGAAGACTTGAAGCCCCGTCCGCCCGTCGTGACCATTATGGGCCACGTCGACCACGGCAAGACCTCGCTCCTTGACGCCATCCGCTCCACAAGCGTCGCCTCCGGCGAAGCGGGCGGCATCACCCAGCATATAGGCGCCTACCACGTGGCCACGTCACGCGGCGAAATCGTCTTCCTGGACACCCCCGGCCATGAGGCCTTCACCACCATGCGTGCACGTGGAGCCAAGGTCACGGACATCGTTGTTCTGGTCGTGGCCGCCGATGACGGTGTCATGGAACAGACCAAGGAAGCAGTCAGCCACTCCAAGGCGGCGGGCGTGCCCATCGTCGTGGCCGTGAACAAGATGGACAAGGACGGAGCCGACCCCGACCGGGTCAAGCGCGAACTGTCCGATCTGGGGCTCATGCCCGAAGACTGGGGCGGGGACACCATCTTTGCCCATGTTTCGGCCAAGAAACGCGAGGGCCTGGACGAACTGCTCGAACTCATCCTGCTGCAGGCGGAAGTGCTCGACCTCAAGGCCAACCCGGACAAGCCCGGTCGCGGCCACGTGGTCGAGGCCAAGCTGGACAAAGGTCGCGGTCCCGTGGGCACGGTTCTCATCCAGGAAGGCCAGATCAGCCAGGGCGACGCCTTTGTCTGCGGCCTGATCAGCGGCAAGGTCCGCGCCATGTTCGATGACCAGGGTCGGCAGATCAAAACCGCCGGGCCGGCCATCCCGACGGAAATTCAGGGCTTCGAAGGCATTCCCGAAGCGGGTGACGAGTTCGTCATCGTCAAGGACGAAAAGGTTGCCCGCAAGATCGCCGAAGACCGCCGCGTCAAGCATCGCGACAAGGAACTGGCCAAGGAATCCAAGGTCACGCTGGAAAGCTTCCTGGCCAGCAAGGCCGGCGAAGAAGCCCAGAACCTGAATCTGCTTTTGAAGGCCGACGTGCAGGGTTCTCTGGAGGCCATCTCCGAGGCGCTGCGCAAGCTGTCCACGGAAGAGATCAAGATCGCGTTGCTGCATGGCGGAGCCGGTGCCATCACCGAATCCGACATCCTGCTGGCTTCGGCGTCCAACGCCATCATCATCGGCTTCAACATCCGCCCCACGGCCAAGATCAAGGAAGTGGCGGAACAGGAGAAGGTCGACATCCGCTTCTACGACATCATCTACAAGCTCGTGGACGATATCAAGGCGGCCATGTCCGGCATGCTCTCCCCGGACATCAAGGAAGTGTACCTGGGCCAGGCCGACGTGCAGCAGATCTTCAGCGTGCCCAAGATCGGCAACATTGCCGGTTGCATGGTCAGCGACGGGAAGCTCAAGCGCAACGCCAGCATCCGTCTGCTGCGCGACGGAGTGGTCATCTACACCGGCAAGCTCAGCTCGCTACGGCGTTTCAAGGATGACGCCAAGGAAGTGACCAAGGGCTACGATTGCGGCGCAGGCCTGGAAAACTTCAATGATATCAAGATGGGCGATATCATCGAAGCCTTTGAACTGGTCGAGGAAGCCCGGACCATATAGGCCCGGGCAGGGGCGGCAGGTATGATCATCGGAACCCTGCGCCTTGAATTCAGGCTGCACGGCGTTTTTTCCTTGAAGGAAAAGCGGAAAAGCGCCAACAGTCTGAAGCAGAAGCTGCGCAACGCCTTTAACGTGGCCGTGGCCGAAACCGAAGCCCAGGATTCACATCAGAGTCTGGTCCTCGGGGTGGTCACGGTCTCCAACGATACGGCGCACGTGCACAGTCGACTGTCCAAAGTCCTGGCCCTGGTAGAGGCCACCACCGCAGAAGAGCTTGTCCATGCCGACATGGACGTATTTGGAGCCTGATTTTTTATGCAAAGAAGCAATTCGAGACGCGCCGTTCAGATGGGCGATCAAATCATGCAGGTTCTGGCCTCGCTCCTGATTCAGGAAGTCGAGGACCCGACCCTTGCCCTTGTCACCATCACGGGCGTACGTTTGAACCGGGACTTCAGCATCGCTGAAGTCCTCTATACCCACCTGCGCGGACGCACGGCAGAGCCGGAGATCACCAAGGCGCTCTACCACGCCAAGGGCTTTCTGCGCTCACGCATGAGCAAAGAACTCAAGCTGCGGGGCATTCCGGACCTGCGCTTCCAGTGGGACACCTTTCTCGAGGACATGGTGTACGATGCCCCCCCTCAAACAGATCGCTGAACAGATACGGGAAGCTGACAACTTCCTGGTCCTCTCCCATGTTTCCCCGGACGGCGACGCTCTGGGCTCCATGCTGGCCACGGGAGAACTGCTCGATGCCTTGGGCAAAAAAGTCCGCCTGTTCAACGAATCCGGCGTCCCCAGCCGCTTTCAATGGCTGGCACCAAAACGCGAGATCCTGACCGAGCTGCCCTCGGAGGAGCCGGACAATCTCATCGTGCTGGACTGTGGCAGTCCTGAACGCGCCGGGGAGCTCATCGCCCCGTGGCTTAAGACCAAGAACGTTTACAACATCGACCACCATCTTGGTAATCCCATGTTCGGCACCGTGAACTGGGTCGAGCAGCGGTCGTCGTCGGTGGGAGAAATGATCGGCATGCTGGCCCGCAAACTCGGCGTGCCCCTGGTCGGATTGCTTGGCGAATACGTATATCTGGCGCTCATCTCCGATACCGGAGACTTCTGTTTCAACAACACCCGCCCCGAAACCCTGGAAATGGCGGCTGAGATCCTGCGTCTGGGACTCCTTCCCGGCCCCTTCCACGAGCAGAAGCAGTCCACAGGGACGCTGAACCAGCTGCAGATGCGCGGGACGGTGCTGCAGCAGGCCCGGCTGCATGCCGACGGCCGGATCTGCCTCATCGCCTTCACCCGCGAACTTTTCGATAAAACGGGGACAGGGCCCGAGGACACGGAAGGTCTGGTCAACACAGTCCTTTACCTGAACGGGGTGAAGGTGGCCATCAGCCTGCGCGAAGAAAAGCAAGGCATCAAATTTTCTTTGCGCTCAAAAGGCAGCACCAACGTGCAAGCCGTGGCGGCTCGATTTGGCGGTGGGGGACATCGCAATGCCGCCGGAGGAACCCTGCTCATGGACATGGAACTGGCCAAGTCGACCATGGTCCAGGCCGTGACCGAAGTATTGGAAGGCGCGTGACCGGTGCCGCGCTGAAACAACTTGACGGGGTGCTGGTTTTGCATAAACCGGGAGGCCCCACCTCTGCGGATTGTTTGAATCAGATCAAGCGCCGCCTGGGGCAGAAGAAAATCGGCCATGCCGGGACCCTTGACCCCATGGCCACGGGGGTGCTGGTTGTCCTGCTCGGCCAGGGAACCAAACTGGCAGGATATTTGAGCGATGACCGCAAGACCTACCGCGGCAGCATGATCCTGGGACAGGCCACGGACACCTATGATGTCCAGGGCAAGGTTCTGTCCACGGGGGCCTGGGAACATATCGATCCCGAAGTGATCCGAGCCGAAATCCTCGGCTGGTGCGGCACCATGAGCCAGGAGGTCCCCCCGGTTTCGGCGGCCAAGCACCAGGGCACGCCCCTTTACGCTCTGCACCGGGCCGGCAAAGAGGTTCCGGTCAAGGTCAAGGACGTCACAATTTTCGACTCGCAACTCCTTTCCATGGAGCTGCCTGGTATGAGTTTTCGAGTCACCTGTTCCGCAGGAACCTACATCCGCTCCCTGGCCCACAGCCTGGGGATGCGACTTGGGTGCGGAGCGGTGCTCAGCGAACTGGAGCGGGAGGCAAGCCACCCGTTCACCCTCGCTCAGGCGCACGATCTGGAAAAAGTACTGGAAAGCGGAAGCCAGCTCCATGAGTTGGTACTGCCCATGACCCTGGCCCTGCCCCACTGGCCCAAACTCGCGCTCAGCCGCGAGCAGGCCTCCCTGGTGCAGAATGGTGCATGGCTGCCGACAGGACTTTTTCCCGATTATCCGGCCCAGACAGGGGACCGCGCCCTCATGCTTTCCCCCGACCGTGCCCCCCTGGCACTGGTGGAGGCGAGCATGCGCGGGGATGTCCTGTCCTGGGTCATCCTGCGCGGGCTTTGGCAGGCCTGACGGCTCTGGTTCGCAAGTGGATATGGTCAGGTGGAAGAAACATGATAACCGGAGGATATGGCTGTGGTCTTAACCCCTGAACGCAAGGCTGAAGTTGTAAAGGAATATGGCAAAACCGAGACCGATACCGGGTCCCCTGAAGTACAGGTGGCCCTGTTGACTGAACGGATTACGTACCTCACTGACCACTTCAAGGGTCACCAGAAGGACTACCATTCCCGCACAGGGCTCCTGAAGCTCGTCGGCAAACGCAGACAGCTTCTGAATTACCTGAAGAACAAGGACATTCAGCGCTACCGCGATCTGATCGCGAGACTCGGTCTGCGCAAGTAGACATCTTGAAGGCGGGACCATCGGTCCCGCCTGCCCTTTTTTTTGAACCGCACTCCCGGCAGCACTTCACGCCTGCGGTTTTGTGTTTAGTGCATGATCCAACCCCCCGTTGAACCATGCACTAAACACCAAACCCGCCGCCCGCTGCCCGCACAAGGGAGTGCCCAACCATCACGAGGCACACTATGGCAGCTTTTCAGACCACAAGGCGCACCATTCCCATGGGCGACAGCGAAATCGTCATCGAACACGGCAAACTGGCCCTGCAGGCCAGCGGTTCCGTGACCGTGCAGTGGGGCGACACCATCGTCCTGGTCACGGCCACCCATCAGGCCCTGGACCGGGTCGTGGATTTTCTTCCCCTGACCTGCAACTATCAGGAAATGCTCTACGCCGCCGGGCGCGTCCCGGGCAACTACTTCCGCCGTGAAGTGGGCCGTCCCAGCGAACATGAGACCCTGACCTCACGTCTTATCGACCGGCCCATCCGCCCGCTCTTCCCCAAGGGCTGCACCAATGAAATCCAGGTCATCGCCACGGTCATCTCCTCGGACAAGGAGCGCTCAGCCGACATCCTGGCCATGCTCGGGGCATCCACGGCCCTGCATATCTCCGAGATCCCCTTTGCCGGTCCAGTGGCGGCGATCCGCGTGGGGTATCGCGACGGACAGTTTCTGCTGAATCCCACTGCCTCCGAACTCGCCACCAGCCAGCTCAACATGATCCTGGCCGGCACCCGCGATGCGGTGGTCATGGTCGAGGGCGGGGCCCAGTTCCTGTCCGAGGACATCATGACCGAGGCCGTAGCCTGGGGACATGCCCAGCTTAAGCCCATGCTCGATGTCCAGGAAGAACTGCGCAAGGAGCTCGGCAAGGAAAAATTCACGGTCACGCCGCCTGCCGAAGACGAGGAACTCATCGCCGCCGTGTCCGGACTGGCCACTGCGCCTCTTACTGCGGCTCTGGCCGTACCCGGCAAAATGGATCGCCGCGACGCGAAGAAAAAGGTCAAACAGGATCTGATGGACGGCCTCGCAGCAAAATTCGCCTCGACCCCGGAACGGATCAAGGGCGTTGGCGAAATCCTCGAAAAGCTGGAAAAGAAAATCGTCCGCCAGCGCATCATGACCGACAAGATCCGCATCGACGGCCGCGACCTGACCACGGTCCGCCCCTTGATCATGGAAGTGGGTTTTCTGCCCCGCACCCACGGCTCGGCCATCTTCACCCGTGGGGAGACCAAGGCCCTGTGCACCTGCACCCTGGGCAGCACCCGTGACGAACAGCGCATTGAAACTCTGGCCGGTGAAATCTCCAGGCGTTTTTTGATGCACTACAATTTCCCGCCCTACAGCGTGGGCGAAGCTCGCATGCTCCGTGCGCCCGGACGCCGCGAAGTCGGCCATGGTGCTCTTTCTGAAAGGGCCCTCAACCCCGTGCTGCCAGCGCCGGACGCGTTCCCGTTCACCATCCGCGTCGTCTCCGACATCATGGAATCCAACGGTTCCTCTTCCATGGCCTCCGTCTGCGGCGGCACCCTGGCCCTCATGGATGCGGGAGTGCCCATCAAGACCCCCATCGCCGGCATCGCCATGGGTCTGATCAAGGAAGGCGACGAATACCTGGTCCTGACCGACATCCTGGGCGATGAGGACCACCTGGGCGACATGGACTTCAAGGTCGCGGGCTCCCGCGACGGCGTGACCTCCATCCAGATGGACATCAAGATCGCAGGCATCCCCGCCGAAGTCATGCAGAAGGCCCTGCATCAGGCCAAGGACGCCCGCGTGCACATCCTCGACCAGATGGAGGCGCTCATCGCCGCACCCAGAGGCGAGCTGTCCAAGTTTGCCCCGCAGATGGACATCGTGCATATCTCCCAGGACAAGATCCGCGAAGTCATCGGACCCGGCGGCAAGAACATCAAGGCCATCTGTGAAGCGACCCAGGCTGACATCGACATCGACGACTCCGGCAAGATCTCCATCTTTGCCCCGGACTCCGTCTCCCTGGCCAAGGCCCGGGAAATGGTCCTCTACTACGACCAGAAGGCCGACCTGGGCAAGGACTACGACGGAATCGTCAAAAAGATCATGGACTTCGGCGCGTTCATCGAAATCCTGCCCGGTCTTGAGGGCCTGTGCCACATCTCCCAACTGGCCCGCGAACGGGTCAACGTTGTGCAGGATGTGGTTCAGGAAGGCGACGCCATCCGTGTCCGCGTCATCGATATCGAGCCTTCGGGCCGCATCAAGCTCAGCCGCAGGGCCATCATCCTGGAGGAACTGGGAGAAGAGCCCGAGCCGGTTCAGCCCCGTTCGGACCGCCCGCGGAACGACAGGCCACGTGGTAACGACAGGGGCGGCGATCGCGGCGGACCACGCCGCCGCTAATTGAAACAAAAAAACCCGGAAATTCCGGGTTTTTTTTTGGCTTTCTGCTTGCCGGCCCGACATCAGACGGCCAGGCATCGTTTGGGGGAATCGCGGCAGACCTCTAGGCCCGCAGGCCGCTCATCACAAAAATGTTCCTTATTTCACGTTTGGCGTTTGGCGTTTCTCTTACCGCGACGCGGACCAAATCTGATCCGACTTCACATCTTTGCAACCCGATCAACTCAGCCAGTAATATACGGCTCCGCAAAAAATCAGACTGGCCACACGGAAGCCCTGGCTGCAGACGATGAGTTCCAGGGCCAGCGCCGGCTTGTAGATGCCTGCGTAGTAGGGGAACTGATGCCTGAAAGCGCGCATGGGCGAGGACAGAACATTTCCGACGAGAAGCGCCATGACCACATCGCGCACGG
>JFJP01038211.1_pt1 | contig 26731 bp, 21 predicted proteins | sample 431651 | NCBI WGS metagenome assembly JFJP01 (sample SAMN02602958, study PRJNA72255) | Microbial mat metagenome, whole genome shotgun sequencing project. | biome: fresh water; feature: sink hole; material: water; isolation source: purple microbial (photo- and chemosynthetic) mats found in...
TTGGCAAGCATGGGCGGGTCCCAATCTTGGTCTATGGTAGAGGCAAGCATTGCCACTGCTCCCGTTGGTTGGCTGTTGCTCGATGCCCTCAACATTTGCTCTGCCAAGCAGGTTTGAGCTTTGAAATTGCCCGCCTGACAAGCCACTACAAGCACAAAAGGCAAAAGTCCATAATTGGTGAGCGAAGCAACCTGCGTACTACTAAAGCCAGAGGTTGTAAATCGGTTGCTTGTGCCGTGCCCTATGTAGTTGAGCATACCTCTGCCTTCGTTGAGTGCATCTATCACCATTTGCGCAGTAGGATTTCCGGCTAAATCTTCTTCTCCTTGCCCTCCGTCGTACATTTCGTTTCCGCTCAAATAATTGTAATTCAGTAATTTGTATTTAATTTTTCGCAGATGTTCAAAATCATATTCGTTGTTGTCGCCGGGTCCTTCGGCTGAGGCTATGAGCAAATATTTCGATAACCAATTGCCGTTTATTTGCTGCATTTTTTCGTAGTCAATGGTTTTTTGAACTTGCAATTGCAATTCGCTTATTGTGTTTGCCGAAAAACGACCAACAATTACCTCAGGGTACGAATCATCGCCTGCCAAGTGTCCATACGCAGGGTCGCAGGCAGAAAGTCCAGCGTCGGGCAATGTTTTCTGAAACGAAGGAATTTGTTCGGCATCGCCAACGAGCAGCAAAAACGAAATATTTTTGCTCTCATAGTACGACCTAACTATTTCTTTTAAAGCAGTTTCCGAAGTTGAAGTAGAATATTCAACCGTGTACACCTCGTAGCCCAATTGCTTTTTCCAAACAATAAAAGGCTGGAGCGTTTCATTGAAATTGGCGGGCGCAACTATCAGTATCCCTCCCCTATCGTTAAACGGTTGGTAGTTTTTGTTTTTGCTTTTGAAATGCGAAAAATTGGCAAACGACGACTGATATAAGTCTTGAAAGGCAGTGGATTTTTGTTGATTTATTTCGAATAAAATATTTCGATTATCGTTCAGATGTTCAGTTTCTACACTGATTATCAAATCGTTGTAAATTCTAAGAATTTTGCGAACGGGATTGTAAGTAAACGGAAACAACGAGATATTTTGCCCACGAAACTCCCTAAAAATGTACGGTTCGTTCAATTCAGTTATTTGATTGGGATAATATTCATCTTTCTGATATTCAGCACCCAACGTATAATCCAATTCATCATAGTTTTGGTTTCTTTTTATATTTCCTTTCGATGGAATTAATTCAATTTCAGGCAATTCGGTATATTGAGCAGAAACAATACTGAATTTCATTTTGGCAGTAGACGGAATAATAAGCGGAACAGTTACTCTCACAAGCTCTGGCGCACCCAATTTGAGCACACTTGCCGATTTTGACAATTTTATTTTTTGAAATTTTTTTTGTTCAATATCGAGTTGTTCAATGGTATAATTATGAAGTTTGAAATGCAAAATGGTTTTTGTATCGCTTGCTTCCAAAACCTCAACAGTGTAATCAGATGTTTGACTATGAACATATTGCGAAAAAAAAATCAAAAAAAACATCGAAAAAAAAACCATATAAGTGCGTTTCATAATGAGAGATAATTACGAGTTCGACAAAAAAATTGACAAAAAGAGAGGGCTAATTTGCAAAAAAAAATGTAATAAATCAAAAAACAATGGTGTTTTGCAATTTATTCGCTCACTTTTGTTTAATTTGTAGTATCAACCATTTTCATTGACTTTAATCAAACAGATTGTTATCAATTTATCAACCATAAATGAAGCAAAATGAAGCACTTTAGAAATTTAACAGAAAGCGAAATCCGACAGTTGGAGAATCAACACAACCAATGTTCAGAATGGCAACAAATATTTGTAGATGAGGATTTTACGGCACAAAACATTCATCACTGTACATTTTCGGGCAAAACAAAATTGGGTGTGTACAACCAGAGTGTAGAACTTGAGGGCGGATTTGTGCAAAAAAGCGGATTGTACTATGCTCAGTTTCACCACTGCACCATTGGCAACAATGTGTTTATCAGTAAAATAAACAACCATATTGCCAATTATTGCATAGAAGATGAGGTGATTATACTCAATACCAATTTGATAGTAACAAACCCCAAAGCCACCTTTGGCAATAATATAAAGGTGGCGGTACTCGACGAAACCGGCGGCAGAACCATACCCGTTTTTGATAAACTTTCGGCGCAATTGGCTTATTTACTCACCATTTATAGGCATCGCCCACTATTGATTCAAAAGTTGTGTCAACTTATTGACAGATACACCGTTGAAAATAGTTCGGATATGGGCACAATTGGCTATCGTTCCAAAATTTTCGATGCCGGAATTATCCGAAATGTAAAAATCCATGAATATGCCCTTATTGAAGGTGCACGGCTTCTGGAAAATGGTTCGTTATTGAGCTGCTCCAGCGACCCAATAAAAATTGGCAACGATGTGATAATGAAAGGTTTTATTGTAGGTGCAGGTTCAAAGGTTATTGAAGGTTCGCTGGTAACCGATTGTTTTATTGGGCAAGGCTGCAAACTTGCGCGTAACTATTCTGCCGAAAATTCAGTATTTTTTGCCAATTTTCAGGGTTATCACGGGGAGGCTTGCTCCATTTTTGCGGGACCTTTTACAGTTACACATCACAAATCGTCGTTGCTCATTGGTGCAATGTTTTCGTTTATGAATGCCGGAAGTGGCTCAAACCAAAGCAATCACATGTACAAACTCGGACCAATGCATCAGGGCATTGTGGAACGAGGCTCTAAAACAGCCAGCGATTCGTATTTGTTGTGGCCTGCACGCATTGGGGCTTTTACGTTGGTTATGGGGCGGCACTACAAAAATTCGGATACCTCCGATTTGCCCTTCTCCTATCTAATTGAAGGACAGAACGAAAGCCTTATGTTTCCGGCAATAAATCTACGAAGTGTGGGAACCATACGCGATGCACAAAAATGGCCTGCCAGAGATGGAAGAAAGGCAAAAATAAAAACAGACCTCATCAATTTCAATCTTCTCAGCCCATTTACCGTTCAAAAAATGATGAACGGCATATCTATTCTGAAAAAACTTAAGGAGATTTCGGGAAGCAAATCGGAGTTTTATGTATTTGAAAATGTGAAAATTAAGAATGCCTCACTCAAAATGGGACTTAAATTGTACGAAATGGCAATTGTTAAATTTTTGGGAAATGCACTGATAAAACGTTTGGAAGAAAAGCAACCCAAAACATTTGCAGAGCTGCAATTGATGTTGCACCCCGAAGTGGAAGGCGGTTTGGGCGATTGGGTAGATATTGCGGGAATGTTTGCTCCCACGGCATTTCAACTTCAGCACCACAACTACTACAAACTTGCTTGGACATGGGTTTCGGACAAAATACAGAATTTTTTATCCAAATCGCTCAACGAAATTAATATACAAGATATTGAATATCTGATAAATGAATGGAAAAATGCAGTTGTTGAACTTGACGAAATGCTGCTCGATGATGCCCGCAAAGAGTTTACACTCACCTCCAAAACCAGTTTTGGGCACGATGGAAGCCCAGAGGATATGCACAACGATTTTGAAATGGTTCGCGGCAGATTCGACCGCCACAAATCGGTGATTGCCATACAAGAACACATTGCAAAAAAGTCGAAATTGGCAGAAAAGGCACTCACAATTCTAAAAAGAATTGAGTAATTCACATTCAATTTTGAAAGTTCAACATTCACTGTATGTTGAACTTTTTTATTATTATAAGAAAATTAATTGCCACAAATATTAAATTAACATATCAAGACAATTTGAAATTGTATATTCCATTTCATTTCACTATATTTGTCATAATCTACAAATAACAAATACTAATTCCCCATTTATATAAACAATCGTATGTCGTTTATAACAAACATTTTTCATAGCAATTCGAAACCCAAGATTAAAAATTTTGAGTTGATTGGTACTGATATACATTCGCATTTAGTACCCAACATTGACGATGGCTCCGATTCGCTTGAAGCGTCTGTTGAAATGATAAAAGAAATGCGAAATTTAGGGTATAAAAAGCTGATAACCACACCCCATATAATGGTTGACTACTACCAAAATACACCGGAAATAATTAACAAGGGTTTTGACCAATTGAAACAACGCCTTGCCGATGAACAAATTGATATTGAAATAAGTGCAGCAGCCGAATATCACATAGATTGTTTTATTCTAAAAAAAGTAGCCCACGAAAATGTTTTAACACTCAAAGATAAATACTTGCTTTTCGAACTGTCGTATTTCAACAAACCCACAGAACTCGAAAATATTTTATTTGAATTGCAAGTCGCTCGTTTCAAGCTAATTTTGGCACATCCTGAGCGATATAGTTATTTTCATCACAATTTTGTTGAATATCAAAAGCTAAAGGATAGAGGTATTTTGTTTCAAATGAACATCAATTCACTGGCTGGTTTGTATGCAAAAGAATCGAAAATAATGGCAGAAAAACTGATAAAGGAGGGCATGATTGAGCTAATTGGAAGCGATATACACCGAATAGACCAAGTGCAACTGTTAAGGCAAGCATTGCAAAATAAATATTTAATCGAACTCATAGAATCGGGGAAATTACTCAACGATAAACTATTTTAATTTTTTAGCATCACGTTGGTTTTTTCTTGAAAAATGGTATCGAATAGAACAAAAAATGTGTACATTTGTAAAAAACTTATAATTTAATAATAATGATATGGAAAATAATCGAAAAATTGCTTCATTAGGATACGTTTCGAAAGAAGAAAAACTGGGCACAATTGAGGGGAAAGTTTTTCCGTATATGGTTTTGGAAGATAAAAATCCGTTTCCGGGTTACTACGACCGAATTAATTCGCCCGGAGATAGGCGACCTGCTTTTTTATTTTTTGTAATGAATCCGGCAAAAACCGCACGTCCTGATGAGATTATCCGCATTACTTCAAAAATTCAAAAGCGGTTTAAGCGCGATTTTGATGCCCAACCTGCCTCCATTTCGCTTTACAACCACGAGCACGATTGCATTCGGATTGATTTTGACGAATTTTATATCGTAAACGACCTTTTGAAAGAATACGTAAAGGAGGGAATAGAATTTCTGAAAGCCAAAGAAGTAGAGCCTTACAACAGTTTTATAAAAGTATATGGATTTTTTCAACTCGAAGAAATTGAAACCGGAATATTCCGCAATATTACAGACCAATACAAATATTATCTCGAAATTCCAGAAACTGTTGAATGGAAACTGTTTAAGAATATGGTAATGACCACCAAGAATAGTTCCGATTTCATTACTTTCGATGCAGCGTTAGCTTCCATCTACCAGTTTTGTAAAATTGCCGATTTTGTTCGAATATTTGCCGATAATATTAGTTTAGACAACCTCCGTACCCTTCACAAACGCTTCAATTACGAAATTGAACGATTATAGCAAACACAAATACACAAAAAAAAGCCGCTAAGACACAAAAAAGTAATTGCATCTTAGCGGCTTTGGTTTTTGTATTGTTGTAACTAAAGTTGGTGAAATTTGCGTCTGATTTTTTCAAGCGTCCAACTTTTCGACATCAACCATTCCGAAATTGGAATATTTACGCCTGTTTGTAAATAAATAATATTTTTTTTCTGGTCAGAAAACGGCTGGTATTCCAAACCGTCTTCTACAACAGTATATTCAGTATCTAAAAAATTATCGGGCATAAAACCCAGCTCTGCATGAAACAGCCAATAGTTGTAACCAATAATATACGAAATATTGTAGGGTTTTAGTTTCTCCTTTCCCCCAGTGAAAACATACAAATCCTCCGTCCAACTTGCTTGTTCCTCTTCCACAAGCCCCATATTGAGATTGAACTGCGCTCCGGCATAAAAATATTTCATATCTTTATAAATATTTTTGCCATACTTTATTACCACAGGCACAGTAAGCGAACTTACTTTGAATTTCTGAGTTAGCGAATAATTTCCATAACTTGAATTATAGCGCACACCAAATGAATTATTTGTATATCGAACTCCGGTAATAAAGCCCATTTTGTTGTTTTCCATATCGTAATGAAACAACAAATCGGTGTAATAGCTCGCTCCGTAATACACATAACTTTGGTCAACCGCAAATTTCATATCTCCCATAGGCGAATGCTGAAATTTGAATGGATGGTCGTCTGGTTTAGGACTCATAAAGTTATGATTCACACCGGCTCTCAAAGAAAAAAACTGGTACTCCCATTGAGCAAAACTATTAGCATAAGCACCCGTTAATAAAAAAATGAACAAAATATACTTTTTCATTTGCATTGTAAATTTATAAATTCAAATAGAAGTCAATAAAACCAGAGGCTTACTTATTCTCCAATAATCCTTCGGGCAAATATTCCCAAAAATCGCTACGCGATGTTCCATCGTACCCAGTACCTACAAATCCGCGATTATTTGCCGAAAAAGCAACGGCTTGCCTTCTTGCATTTCCTCTAAACTCAGCTTTCTGTGTCCAAACATCAGTAGTTGGATTGTAGCTCCACGTATCTCTCAGTAGATTTCCGTTTCCGTCTTCTCCTAAAAGCACATACCCAATTCCATTTACGGCAAATGCAGTAGCTTGTTTTCGGGGCGTTGCCGGAAAATCGTTCTGCTCATGCCAATCGCCATCTACACCACCGGCTTGGGGTACAAAACTCCAAAAATCGCCCTTCACTGTGCCATTTTCATCAATTCCGCCAACAACATATCCATACACACCAACGGTAAACGAAGCAGCCTGAGAACGCTTTCCTCCTACAAAATCTGCTTGTCGTTTCCATGTTTTTGTTGCCGGGTCTAACTGATAAAAGTCTGCCAATGGCGAACGGGTTTCCAATGTAGCACCATATTCTCCCAGCCCAACATATCCAAAATTTTGAATTGAAATACCCACTGCTTTCGACCTTATACTACCCGGAAATACTTGGTTTTGAGCAAATTTAGTCCATACATTGGTGGCAGGATTGTATTCCCAAAAATCACCTTTTTGCACTCCATTACTACTTTCTCCCAAACCAATATAGCCTTTACCCAAAACAGAAAAACCAACCGCAAATCTGCGTCTGCCGTCCTCAACCCCCGCCCCCACATCGGCAAGTTGCTTCCATGTATCGTTTACAGCATCGTACTCATAAAAATCGTCGTAGCATACAAACGTATTGCTTTCGCCTGTACCTAAGTACCCTTTATCGCCAATACTAAAAGCCACTGCCCCATGCCTAACCCTTCCGCTGAATACCTGAGCACGTGGCAGCCAGATGTTGGGTACATATTTGGTTTCAAATACCGATGCTGCGCCATACGCAGTATCGTATTTTGTAACTACATAAGCTCGTACATAATACTTTTGCATCAATCGCAATTTTGTCATCCAGCTTGTAACGACAGCACTGTTTATACCCAATTTGCCTTGAATAGAACTAATCGAATCTTTGTCTATTGTGGGAGTGTTGTCTGTTCCCCAGCAGTGTCCATAACGAATAATCGAAGTATCGGAGTTATTAAAATAGCTTATCACTTGTACTGTAGTTGGCGAATCATCGAGGTAAATAATGGTGTCTTTTTTTTCTACTTTCATGTGAAGGTAAACCCCATTGAGTGTTACCACAGTTCCATTTGTAACATCTCTATAAGTAGTAAACGACTCACCCTCATCTTTTTGGCAAGCAGCAAGCAAAGCAATTAAAATAATAGCAAACGATATGTTTTTCATTATAAGTATATTTTATCGAATGAACGAATAATTATGCAAAGGTAAAATAAATTTGGAACTCTTTTTTAGTTGTATAGCATGATATTTGCGAATTAGCAACATTGAAACATAAAAAAGATATTTGTTTCCTTACTTAAAATATTGATTAATAATCAATTACAGAATTTAGATTTGAATAATTGCAAAGAAATGTATATCAAATTTACAGAATGTTTGATACTGTTTTAAATATTTGCGCCAAATTTCGGAAATTTCTATTATGTTTCCAATAATTTTTGTACTTTTGAGCTTTGAATGTATGTACGCTTAAAATAATTTTTTGGGGTAAATATGAGTAAAAACCCAAAACATTTTTAATTTTGCAGAAATTTGAATGACACTAAATAATAAATCAAACTTTAATAATGTAGAATTATGAGAAAACTGAACATTACATTTCTGGTAATTGCACTTGGTTTTGTTGTTTTCATAAGTAGCTGTGGTTCTTGGAAAAAGATGCCAGCAGGATACGAAAACCTTAACTTTAGTGTAAAACCGGATCCACTTGAAATGCACCCCAACTCAAATCAAGAACAAAAGGTGCAGGTTACGATTAATGCCGACATTCCACCTGAGTATTTCGACAAAAATGCCATCGTTATTGTTACACCGGTGATTAAATCATTGAGCGGCAAAGAATACGAATTGAAATCGGTAACTTACCAAGGCGAAAAAGTAAGAGATAACAACGATGTTATTCCTTACAAAACAGGGAAAAGCATTCGCTATTCCGAAGTATTCGATTACAATCCAGACATGATGTTGTCGGAATTGATAGTGAAGGCAACTGCACGCCATGCCAAAAAAGGCGACAAAGTAGAACTTGGCTCAAAGAAAATTGCAGACGGTATTATCACCACTCCACTTTTGGCTCGCAGAGGTTTGGAAGTAGATAATTTGATGAACAAAGAAGAGAAGTACGATGCTGCGGCTGAGTTTGGTAAAATTGCAACTATTCCAATTACACTTCCCGAAAAATCGTCTCAACCCATCAATGCTGACATTCATTACGAAATGCAACGTTCGGATATTCGCGCTACTGAGTCAAAATCGGAAGACATTACGAAATTTTTTACAGGTATTAAAGATGCTGAAACCAATGAGTTAATTTTCACAGGTGCAGATGTAAAAAGTTACGCATCGCCTGATGGTCCTACCGACTTGAATACTGATTTATCGAAAAACAGAGCATCGGCAATTGATAAATTCATTGCTTCGGAAATTGCAAAACTGAATAAGAAAAATCCTAAACCAGTAAATGTGGACGGCAAAATAAAGTCGGAAACTATTTCGGAAGACTGGGACGGTTTTCAAGAAATCATGCAAAACCCAAACACTTCTGTTCGCGATAAAGAACTCATACTTCGCGTATTGAAAATGTACTCAGACCCTGAGGTTCGTGAAAAAGAAATCAAAAACATTGCTGCTGCTTACGAAGAATTGAAAACTGTAGTGTTGCCACAACTTCGTCGTTCTCAAATTCGCTTCAACTACGAAACTGCAAAGAAAACAGACGAACAAATACTTCAACTTGCATCGTCAAATCCAAAAGAACTCACATTGGAAGAAATGCTTTACGGAGCTTCTGTTACTAACGACCTGAACAAAAAAGTGGAAATACTTACCAAAGCTCAGGAAATGTATCCAAAGTGCTACCGTGTTGCCAACAACCTTGGTGTAGCATATACCTATCAGAAAAAAGCCGATGAAGCAAAGAAGCAATTTGAATTGGCTAACGAACTGAAAAAGAATAGCTATAGCACAAACAACCTTGGTGTATTAGAACTATCTGAAAAACAATACGATGCAGCAGAAGCTACTTTCAACAATGTACTGGAACTGCCAGTAGATGAAGCTACATCGAATGCAAATTACAACTTAGGTTATATTTCGTTGCTCAAAGGCGATTACAACAACGCAAACAGATATTTTGGTGCAACCAAATCGTTCAACGCAGCTTTGGCTCAATTACTTAGTGGTGATGCAAACAAAGCACTTACAACGTTAAACAGCATGGGCGAAGTTGACCACGCTTTCTATTACTATTTGAAAGCAGTAATTGGCGCACGTTTGAAAAACGAAAGTTTAATTTTTGCAAATCTTGAGAAAGCAGTTGCCAAAGAAAGCAAACTGAAAGATTACGCAAAACATGATATTGAATTTGGCAAATATTTCGACAAACCAAACTTCCAAAAAATTGTTCAATAACAATTGATTACAAAAAAAAGGCTACTCCAAACAGGGTAGCCTTTTTTTTATTACTCAAAGTAGTTTAATATTTTATACCCGCCTTGAAGCAAATATTTTTCCTTCTTTATAAGTTCCACATCGTTATCTATCATCTCATCAACCATTCCCTCAAGAGTGTACTTTGGCTCCCAGCCCAATTGCCGTTTTGCTTTTTCGGCATTACCTATTAATAATTCAACCTCTGTGGGTCGAAAATATCGAGTATCAACCTCCACTAAAATTGCTCCTTCGTTTACATAATTTTCAATATCGGGGCACAATTGCGTGTTTACAACTTTAGTAGCTATACCTTTTTCGTTGGCACCTTCGCCCACAAATTCAATAGAAATACCTACTCTCTGAAATGACATTCGCACAAATTCGCGTACCTCAGTGGTTCTACCGGTTGCAATCACATAGTCATCAGCAGTATCGTGTTGCAAAATAAGGTGCATGGCTTTTATGTAGTCTTTTGCGTGTCCCCAGTCGCGCTGTGCCGAAAGGTTGCCGAGAAATATTTTTTGTTGCATACCCAATGCAATTTTTGCCACAGCACGGGTAATTTTGCGGGTAACAAACGTTTCGCCTCTAATTGGGCTTTCGTGGTTGAACAATATTCCGTTGCAAGCAAACATATTGTACGCCTCTCGGTAGTTGACAGTTATCCAATACGCATACATTTTGGCAACGGCATACGGGCTGCGGGGATAGAAAGGAGTTTTTTCGGTTTGAGGCACTTCCTGCACCAAACCATACAATTCGCTGGTAGAAGCCTGATAAATTCTCACTTTATTTGTCAATCCCAAAAGACGTACAGCTTCCAAAATACGGAGTGTTCCCAAACCATCGGCATTGGCAGTATATTCGGGAGTGTCGAAACTAACTTTCACATGACTCATGGCAGCCAAATTGTAAATTTCATCGGGCTGCGTTTCCTGAATGATACGAATCATGTTGGTAGAATCGGTTAAATCTCCGTAATGCAATGTAAAATTGCGATGTTCGACATGGGGATCTAAATACAGATGGTCAATTCTGTTGGTATTGAAAAGCGAAGAACGGCGTTTAATGCCGTGCACCACATAATTTTTTTTTAACAGATATTCAGCCAGATAAGCTCCATCTTGTCCGGTAACACCTGTTATCAATGCTACTTTTTGCATAATTATTAATTTTAAAAATGTTTTTTGCAAATGTATAAAAATTGAACCCAAAACACGACTAACATTCCAAATTTTGAAGGTCGCTTGCGTAGGTGGATTTTAGTTTCAACAGCACTTCGTCAGTAGCTTTTTTGCACAGAAACTGGTAATACTCACGGCGATACACCGATGGAATTACAGAGAAAAGTTTGGGTAACTCCGCCACAATGAATTTTTGTTGCTCTTTGCTAAAAGCTTTATAATTATCGAAAAGAATATCCGAAATATCGGAATATAAATTTTCGTGAATTTGGGACGACAACATCAACTTCAAAGCAGCATCGAAACTCGACTTGTCATTTAATCGAATAAGCATATCGAAAGCGGGCTTCAGCTCAGGATACATAAAATCAGTAGGAATATTTGTAACTATTGTATTCGCTTTCTGCTTAATAAGCGTAATATTTTTACTTTCCACTTTATTCCGCTTGTCGTTCAAACGCTTATCTACATAATTTGTAACCCCATCTTGTTCGAGCCAATGCGGAAACAGTATTTTATCGGCTTTTGTAAGCGATGCATCATCGTTTATGGCGAGCAGCAAATCGGCATTTCGCGACAAATACTCCTCCGTGTTGATAGAGTTGAATATTTTTTCGATGGCAGATTTTTCCCAAGCATCTGATTTTTTGCATATTCGCCTCACTCTGTCTTCAGTAAGCACTTTGGGGGACAAATCCGATTGAGGCCAGTTTGTAAGAAGCATAATATCGAATCGGCTGGGGATAGACAGTTCGTTCAAGGCTTGCGCAAGCAAATTCTGATGTTCATAAGACATTGAATCATAAGCAGATAAATCTAAAATTAAATCTTCGGCAATTTTATCGGGCGACTTAAAATTTTTCCAATTGATATTTTCAAAAACCGTTTTTTCTTCAGTATCAAGATAAAAAACAGATCCTGGTGATGCAAACGGAACTCCCTCATCTAAAAGATGATACACGGCATACACATATTGCCCTGTACCGGTGGCAAAATGCTTTTTATCGGGCGAAAATTTCACCACAAACCACTCAAGCGCAAAATCCATGTCGGTATTTTCGTCTATCCCAATTCGACAAGCTTCGTACAACGTTGAACGCTTTGGCAAACTCAAATTATATACAAACGAATAACTGTAGCTTTTACTGGTAACACAACCACAGCCAAAGGGGGCGTTGGAGTTGTGTACTGCGGTAAAGTATGTGGTAGTGGTTTTTACCTTCTCTGCTTCAATTTTCACTTTTACACCATCAACTTTGCGCCTTTCGGAGTCTGAATCGATGGTAGAATCGCACGAACAACCCCTACCACAACCCGATGCAATGGAAAACAATAACAGAACCAGCCAACTTAGTTTATTACTGAAAAGATGTTTCATGGTGTGCTGCTTTATTGAATTTCAATTAATTGATTATCATTAGTTAAAATTTTACTGAAAAAATTTGCATATTACGTATTGAGCGATTACCTTTGCAGCCGAAAAAAAAAGAAAAAAAGGAACTACAAACTCCTCATTAGCTCAGTTGGTTAGAGCATCTGACTGTTAATCAGAGGGTCTCAGGTTCAAGTCCTGAATGAGGAGCTAATAAAAAACCACTTACATAAAGTGGTTTTTTATTTTTCTCCTTTTTGGGATATAAATGTCGGCGAATTAAATTTCTAATTCAAAAAGAGTTTAAGCTGTTGCGCCAAACGCTTTTTCAATTCTTTGCGATGAACAATAAAATCGAGGAAGCCATGTTCGAGCAAAAACTCAGAGGTTTGAAAGCCTTCGGGCAAATCTTTTCCAATCGTTTCTTTTATTACTCTGGGACCTGCAAAACCAATCAATGCCTCAGGTTCGGCAATATTTATATCGCCCAACATGGCAAACGATGCCGTTACACCACCCGTTGTGGGGTCGGTCATCAGCGAAATAAATGGTACTTTTGCATCGGATAGTAAAGTGAGTTTACCAGCAGTTTTAGCCATTTGCATCAGTGAGTAAGCTGCCTCCATCATTCGAGCACCACCCGACTGAGAAATTACCAGCAAAGGAATTTTGTGTTTACGGCTATAATCAATAGCTCGTGCAATTTTTTCGCCCACCACCGAGCCCATAGAACCACCAATAAAGCTAAAATCCATAGCAGCAATCACAAGGTCAATGCCTTCCAATTTTCCATGGGCTGTTACCACAGCGTCTTTCAAACCGGTTTTTTTCATTGATGCCTTTATACGGTCGGTATATTTTTTTGTATCTTTGAATTTCAGTGGGTCGGCAGAGGAAATGGTTGCATCAAGTTCTTTGAACTTATTATTATCGAAAATTATTTCGAAATATGTATAAGCTCCAATCCTGTTATGGTGCTCACAACTTGGACATACCGAAAGATTATCGCTCAACTCTTTGGTAGTGATAACTTTTTTGCATTTGGGGCACTGATGCCAAATGCCTTCTTTAATTTCCTTTTTATTCTTAGTATCGGTACTAATTCCTTTTCGCAATCGTGTAAACCAACCCATAGCTTGTGTAATTTAAAGTTAGGAATTAAAAATTTGGAACAGTTCTGATTGTTATTCGATTATCAATGGCAATTCCTTAAAAACATAAAAAGGTGACACGGCAAGAATGCCGCATCACCCCAAACCATACACCATGAAAACACAATTGTTAATTGCGGTTAAGGCAATTTAGGTCTTCAAAAGCAATTTTTAAACGGTCAATCATTGCTTTTTCTCCTTCGCGTAAAAATACGCGAGGGTCGTAATATTTTTTATTTGGCTTATCTTCTCCCTCTGGGTTTCCAATCTGTCCTTGTAAATAATCGTGCTTCGATGCTTCATATTTACGAATGCCGTCCCAGTAAGCCCATTGAGTATCGGTATCAATATTCATTTTGATTACTCCGTAGCTAATGGCTTCACGAATTTCTTCTCTCGATGAGCCTGAGCCACCATGGAATACAAAATCAACTGGTTTTTCGGCAGTGTTGTATTTATTTTGAATGTAATCCTGTGAATTTTTGAGGATTTTTGGAGTCAATTTTACATTACCGGGTTTGTAAACACCGTGAACGTTACCAAATGAGGCTGCAATAGTGAAGTTTGGACTTATTTTGCTCAGTTCTTCGTAGGCATAAGCCACTTCGTGAGGCTGTGTGTAAAGCAAGGCGTTATCCACACCAGAGTTGTCCACACCGTCTTCTTCGCCACCGGTTACACCCAATTCTATTTCGAGGGTCATACCAATTTTGCTCATTCTTTCGAGGTATTTTTTGCAAATTTCGATGTTCTCATGAAGGGGCTCTTCCGATAAATCGAGCATGTGCGAGCTAAACAATGGTTTGCCAAATTGCTTGAAATGCTCTTCGCCAGCATCGAGAAGTCCATCAATCCATGGTAATAATTTTTTTGCCGCATGGTCGGTATGTAAGATAATGGGTACACCATACGCCTCTGCCAGCAAATGTACGTGTTTGGCAGCCGAAATACCTCCAATTATGGCAGGTTTCTGACCTTCGAGTGGATTCCCTTTTCCACCATAAAAAACAGCACCACCATTGGATAACTGAATGATTGCGGGAGAGTTAACCACACGGGCAGTTTCGATTACAGCATTTACCGAATTTGTACCCACTACGTTCACTGCGGGAATTGCAAATTCTGCATTTTTTGCAGCATGGAAAACTTTTTGTAAATCATCGCCGGTAACAACTCCGGGCTTCACTATATCTAAAATCTTCATCGTGATATTTATTTATATTAATACTACTCACTTAATTTCAACAAAAATGAATTTAGATTTATATCGTTCATGACTACAAAGTAACGAATAAAATGTCAATTCTCAAAATTGTGAATTAAAAAACAAAAAAAAAGAGGTTGCCTTTTGATGTACAACCTCTTATTCGATGAATAGAATATGCTTTTTTACTCATTCTTACGGTAAAGTGCTTTTGCTTCTTCTGCGTTTACATAATCCCAAAAAGGACCGATGGCAAGGTGTTTAAATGTCATACCTTCGTACAAAGCATCAAGAAATTCTTCCTGTTTTCCAGAAGCTAAACGTGCAGGCATACGCATTAAGCGATACGAACCGGCTCGTTTCATTTCTTTGAATGTGATAAGAAACCAATGCACTTCATCGTGATGGTCGCTACTCATTGTAATTTTGCTTCTGCTTCGTCTGTAAAGCAAACGGGCTTCGGTTGCCTCTTTATTTTTCAGAAACGGACCGATGGTCATCTGCCCGTGTTTTGTACCCCACCACAAGGCTTTTTCAAACTCTTCGGGAGTACCCGAAATTACACGCGAACCAGTACCAATAATGGTGTACGAATTGGTTCGTTCGTTTACTTTCATACGCAGATAAAACCAATGCACCATTTCTGGCTCTTCTTCATCTTGGTCTGCTTTTGGCATTTTGCGCAAGTCTGCATTGCTCTCTGTGTAAAAAGAGGTAAGTCCTGCAACAATGATAAAAAGAATAAATATTGGCAAAATTTTCCGAAGTGTTCTCATATCCTGTTTATTTTTAATCAGCTATGTACAAAAGTCGTACAATATTTTTTACGTTACATCATTCAATTTTGGAATACTATTTTCCGAATACATCTAAAGCTCCCTGATACACTGACCAGTTAATTTCGTTGAAATTAAAATCAATTTCTTTCCATTTGGGGTGCCCGCTACCTTTGAGTACTTCTATGTTTGCTTTTATATCGCCCAACAGTTTGGTTACATTGTATTCCTGAGCTATGGTTTGCCCCTTTATGTTGGTGGCAAGAATCGATTTTACAGCAAATGTTTTTACATCAGATGTCATCCAACTGTATGTTTCTTTTGGAATGGTACGTTTGGTATATACTTTTTTTAGTTTCGACGATTTGATGGGGACTAACTTTATGTTGGCATCTGCCCCCATTTCTACAAACTTGGCAATAGGCGACATACCTACAAAGAAAAATCCATCTATAGTTTTGTTGTTCAATGCCATATAGGCACTATCGAAAGGCAAATACACGTCTTCCCACTTACTTTTGGTGAGTTGTTTTACGGTGATGGCTGTAACATAGGTACCCTGATTTACCGTACCAACGGCAACTTTTTTTCCGTTCAATTTTTTGAGCGATTTTATTTTGCTGTCTTTGCGTACTACAAGATGTATTTCCTCTTCACTCAAAGGAATGAGCACCTTTATGTCGCTTGTGTTGTCCACACCAGCTTCGGCTTCTTTTTGTTTCTGCTGAAACAAAACATCGAACTGAAGGAATGTGATAAAAATTTCGGATCTATCCATCAACTGATTGAGGTTGTCGGCACTACCACTCGATGGTTGAATGCGAATAGGTTGATTGGCAATTTTCTGAATATCTTTTGCAAATTCGTTGTACGAACCACCTTCGATACCCGAAAGCAATGTTATTTCGGCTCCCAGTTCGCTATCGGGGTGAAATATTTCTTCGGCGCTTGCGTAAGGCTCCCAGTCGAGATTGCTAAGGTCGAGTTCTACCTCTTTCCATTTGGGATGTCCTTTGGATTGGAGTTCTTTTAAACGATGTTTTATATCGGAAAGTAAAAACTCTATGTCGTGTCTATGTTTATCCGATTCTCCGTTGATGTTGGTGGCAAGCACCGATTTAACGGCATAGGTAGAAATATTTTCTTTTTGAAAACTATAATCGGCAGTGGTGATGTTTTTGGGGTAGTAAATTTCTTTTAAGCGATCATCGTTTAAATTTACCAATTTTATTCCCGTGTAGTTATTTAATTTTGCAACGGGTGCGGCACCAACAAAGAAAAAAGCATCAATTTGATTGGAGAGAAGATTTTGAATCACCTCATCCAACACAAGGGTTTTGTCCACATCTTGCCATTGCATGAGGGTTTTTTCTTTGATGAGTTTGGCAGTGATGTGTGTACCCTGCAAATCGTCGCCGGTAGCTACTCTTTTGCCTTGTAGGTCTTTGAGCGATTGAATGGAATTATCGTCGGCACGCGCAACAAGGTGAATTTCTTCGTATCCCAAAGGAAGTAGCACCCGAATATCTTCAATGTAATTTGTTCCTTTTTCGAGGTCATCGGCTTGCTGGTGATACAAAACATCTTCCTGCAAAAAAGTAATATCTACTTTTTTTCCTACCATCAACTGGCTGAAGTTGTCCACGCTTCCGTTTGAAGTGCGTATGGTAAGCGGCTTTGTTGAAATGGTATTGAGTTCGTTGGCAAACTGCTCGTACGACCCACCCTGAATACCCGAAAGCAACACAAGCTGTGCCTGTGATTGAATATAAAAAGCTATTAAAGCAATCACCCAAAATATTCGAAAAGTGTTTTTTCGTTTCATGCGATTAAATTTTTCAATTATCTGATTTACAATATTAAATTCGTTGTTCAAGCTATTGAATGAATCATTGTCTTTCAGACACCTTTCTGAAGTAAACATAAATCGTGCCAAATGCAAAGACAATATTTTCGTAACTACTTATTAATCAATTATCTAAAGGCTTACCGTATTTATTCCATTGTTGAATTTTCGATAAAAAATAACTTCGGTTAATTTCTCGAAATCGTTTTGATGTTCAATAAAATCGGAACCATTCATTCTGATTATCAATACATTAAAATCGGATACAGTTTTGAGATATTCAAAATACTGATTTTCGATTTTTTTCAAATACTCGGCAGTGATATTTTTTTCGTACGTACGACCGCGTTTTTTGATATTTTGCAGCAATGTATCTGTTTCGGAATGCAAATAAACATACAAATCGGGTTTTTGCAAAGTAGAATAAGCAATTCCGTACAACTGTTTGTAAATATCGTACTCATCGGTGGTGAGATTTGCCTTTGCAAATGTAAGCGATTTTGCAAAATAATAATCGGCAATGACCAATCCATTTGATTTACTGATAAATTCGTTGTGCTGCTGGTATCGTTTGATAAGAAACGAAAGTTCGAGAAGAAATGCGTATTTTTCTTGATTTTCGTAGAATTTTCCCAAATAGGGGTTGTCTTCAAAACTTTCGAGAAGCAGTTTCGCGGGCATGGTTTCTGCTATTTTTTGAGCCAAGGTAGTTTTACCGGCTCCAATATTTCCTTCAATGACAAGATATTTCATTTCAAAATTCGTTGTTTTTTTAGTATTTATTGAATATTATATTTCCGAATCTATAGTTTTTGTAGATTGTTTATGATATCTAATTTCTTTTTTAAGGTTAAAAATCATATCAGCCAAATCTCGTTTTGATTTAGAAGGATGGTTTAATACCAACTCTATCATTTGTTGGTTAAGCGAATGTTGGAGTCTTTTGTAAATATCTGAAAATGAGTTGGAATATTTTAGACTTTTAAAAGCATAAGAAACAGCACGAACAAATATGTTTTTATATTTTTGAAGTAATACTATGTTTTCATCTTCGCTTTCCGATATATAAAATCTCTCCGGTTCTGTTATTATATCACCGAAACCGATATAATTTAAAATTCCACTCTCGGCTGCAAATTTACTTAAGAATGTTGCTGATTCACAAGATATTCCAATTATTGATTTGCCATAATATCTTCCAATATTTTGCGTATTCAAAAATGAATAAAATTCATCGTCTTCCATCCTTGCCCCATGAAATGCAATCGTATTGCCGTGTCCCATAAATAGTATTACTTCACAACTATCTATTTGATACAAAGCCATTTGATGAGCCTTTTGATTCGGCTCAATTCGTATTATATCAAATTCATTTGTTAAGGTTGTAGATAAAGTATCAACTATAGGTTGCAAAAAATCAGTCGTTGAATCTTGCGGATAAACACAAATTATTTTATTCTTCATCGTCTTTATTCAGTTCAATCATGTAATCAACTAATTGGTCAACAAGTTCATTTTTAAATGCTTCGGATTGAGGTTAATCTGTTTGCAGTATTCGAACAATTTCACTCACCTTTTTATCTTTAAACTTGGGATAAATGGATTTGAAAACTAAATCGGCTTGGGTTTCGAGGAGTTTGTTTTCGAAAATATTATCAAGAGATTGTTTTTTAAGTAGCTCAATAATAACACTATCTAACGAATCATTTTTATCAAGAATTCTAAGAATATTCGCCTTTAGCAAGCTATCAATTTTATTAATGCTTACTTTATCAATTTCCTGATTTCCAAACAAATGTTTGGCTATTTGTTCTGGTCTTCCAGAATAGATTATAAATTTAGCATTCGTATTTATCTTTCTAAAAAGTGTAATGAACTCAATACCCGTGAAATCAGATGTCATTGCAAAATCGGTTACAATCAAATCAAAGTTTTTTCGATATTCATTTTCAATAAAGCTACGAAGTTCTGTTTCATCTACATTATAAATGCCTGATTCAGTGTCTTTTTTGTAAAATCTATCGTCTGTAGGGTTAAGCTCCTCAAAATGAATTTCAATATGATTATTCAGGGCAATTCGTTTTGTTTTCTCCAAAATTCCTTGAATACCACGTAGTTGGTCATCAACTACTAAGCAATTTCTCTTTTTCATTCGAATATTATTTTAAAACTCGCTCCTTTGTATTTATTATTTTCAATATATTGAATAGTTGCATTCATTCCACCTAATAAATCACGCACAGCAAACAACCCAATGCCAGAACCATCAGCGGTGCTTGTTACACCCAACTCAAATATTTTGTCTGGAAAGTTCTGATAAATAGGATTTAATCCTTTACCATTATCACTAAAAATCAATTCTAAATGGTTTGAAATAGTAAAGTCGAGATAAATAATTGTGGCTAATGCTTTTTTCGAATTTGAAATCAAATCAACAAAAATCATTGACAATTCGATAATATTACTATTTTTTTCGAATCCCTTTGAATTTGATTTCGTTATAATTACGTCAATTCCCAACGGTTTCGCAGTCTGCATCACATATTCCGAAATATATTTAACTACATTTACTACTTGTTTATCTGTTTTAAATTTTGCATTTGTAAGTAATTCGGTACGTGTTAAAATGTTGTTATTGCTAAACCTTAGTTGAAATAATTTGTTGATAATACTCAATTTATCAATTTTGGGTTGATTGAGTTCATAAGTGATATTTTCGATACTTGCATTAACATCAACTGCCAATAACTTAATGTTGTGGAATAAATTATTATCCCTGATATTCAATCTTTTATTGGCTACATTCAATAAATAAGTGTTTTTTTCTTTCTCTATTTTTGTTTCTGCCTCTGCCTTTTTTCTTTTTCTTCTCTCAATATTTGCTTTTTGAATTGCATTTATACGCTTAACCTTTTCTAATTCTGCTTGTTGGAGTAAATGCTGAATTTTAATTTCGGTTTCTGTAACTTTGTCTATTAATTCTTTGTTGTTAATTTTATTTGTTATCTCTTCTAAATCTCTTATAAACTGAGGTCTAACCAATTCTCGTTCCTGCAAAATATTGGAAAGTTCGGTATTAAAACTGATTACTTCAATATTTTTATCGCTCGCCAATGCCTTGACCAATTGTACAAAATCTATTTTACTGGCTATATTGGTTTTAACATACGTTGTATCTTCTTTAAATTTATCTGTTTCAAGTAATTCTGTACGATATGCTAATGCTGTTTCGTTATTTTCAAAATACTCTTTTGCAAAAAATTTGTTACCCCATAAAACTCCTGTTACATATCTTTCCAATCTTTTAATACCCAATTCATAAAAAGCTTTGAACAATTGTTTGTATCCTTCAGTTTTAACTAATCCTCCTTCTCTGCTTGATACTTCTTTAAACTCGGCAGAATTATTTGTAACTATTTCTATTCTGCCAAATAAATCCTTTGTTCCCAAATATCTACCGTTACTTTGCATAGCTCTGTTATCTAATCCCCAATTATCAGCTCCTTTATTTCCATACGGTTGCACTCGAAAGCCATTTTTAAATAAAAAAACAGAACCAAAATTTACTGGCTCAATGCCCATTTTATTTTTGAAATTAATTTTTGCAGCCCGATTCAAATAAAATAAATTAATTCTGATATTTTCTAATAATGGAAATTCAATATTTTTTTGCTTGATGTGGTAAATATTATCGCCCCTATCCATCAGTTTTGTTTCAATTTCTTCTTTATTAATTGATATGTCAATCTGAGTAGTTTTAATATTTAATATTTCGATAATAGAGTTTTTTATAGTACCGTTTACTTTTTTTCGCTCTACTTTTTCATCATTATCATCTTTGAGTTCTCTTTTACATACTATATCAATGGTAAAATCCTCAGAATCTGTAAATGGATTTATTAGTTTTTCTAAGGATTGTTTTAAATCAATTAATTTTTTACGTTCCCAAGTGTTATTTAATTTTTCTATTTCAAGCACAGTCCCATAAGTCGAAAAATTGGGTAATAGAATAGATGTAGAGCCTAAGTGGTTATATTTTACAGGAATATCAATAAATTCTTCATATTGGTCTTTTTCAAATCTTGTCCAATCAACTATTATCTGTTCACATTCGGTTGTATTTAACGATTTAGTTGTTAAGTAGAGTTTTTGTCCTAATTTGTCGCACGAAAACCGACCAATACCTTTTGCACCGGCGTAATTTCTTTTGGCGTTTATTCTATCTCTATAAGAATTTTCGGTAGTAGTAAATTTCGAATCTTCTGTGAAATCTTTTTTTGCTGAATAAGCAAGGAAAAGCCATTTGTTCATTAAGTCATCTTTTGACATTCCTTTCCCATTATCAGCAATTACAATTTTATCTTCCTCAAAAGTAATCACAACTTTTGTAGCATGGGCATCATACGAATTTTTTACCAATTCAAAAACTGCAATAAAATCATCGGTAATTAAATCTTTACCAATAATATCCTTTAAGCCAGAACTTATTCTAAACTTTAGTTCTTTTTCCATGCTAATAATTCTTTTAAAACGTTTCCAACTTGTGCTGCAAAAAGCGGGGGGATAGCGTTACACAAATGTGTGTAACGAGGCACTACTTTTATATGTGTTAAGATTTCATCAATATCATAATTTTTCACTGCTAACCAATTACACCACTCAAAATGTTTTTTTTTATCAATAAGATTATGTTTAAGTGTTTCGAATGCAAAGGGACTTTTTTCGATAGCAAAAAACCCATGCCAACCTGCATTAGAAAGTCCTAATGACAACCCTCCACAACCCGCAAATAAATCTATGTAAGTATATTTTTTCATTTTAATTCTTTAATGAAACCTCTCCGAAAAGTCCGATTTCTCGTTATCACGCTAAGTTGAGTGTAAAATATGCCACCGGTGCCTGCATATACAAATTGTGGTATTTTTCTCTTTCGTGGGAGAGTTTTTGGTTGGCTTCGTGCAATTCTAAGTATTGCATTTCCAATTCAATTTGATGAATATTGAGTTCCTCCACTACTTTTTCAATATCGTGCTGAAAATCAGTTGATACAGCATCACGATTGTTTCTAAAAAATTCTTCAGCTTTTTGTCTGAAAACCTTGTATTTATCGTCGCTTTTCATATTCTTTGAAGATAAATTCAACTAAAAAATTGCTTAATTTTATCTACCAAAAGGTCGTATTTTATGGGTTTGAGCACATAGTCGTCGAAACCACTTTCATTCATTTTTTCAATATCATTTTGCAGTCCATACGCAGTTTGTGCAATTATGGGTAATTGAGGGCGGAATAATTTTATGTTTTTTGTAGCAGTGTATCCGTCGGTTGTAGGCAATTTAACGTCCATTAACACTAAATCTATTTCGGGAATGGTACGGCAAAGTTCTACAGCCTGCTCTCCATCTTTGGCGTGCAAAATACAGACACACAACGAACTCACAATTTCGGCTAAGTATAAGTAATTATCGTATTGGTCTTCTACAATTAAAATGGTATCGGCTTGGGATTTATTTATACGCAATCTATTTTTTTTAACCAACACCTCTTCTCCAATTTCAATTGGAATTTTTATATCAAATGTAGTTCCTTTATTTATTTCGGTTTCAATGGCAATAGTGCCGCCCAGCAACTGTACATAGCTTCGCACAATAGCCAAGCCCAGCCTGTTTGCTCCAAACTTACGATTATTTTCGGCAGCAATCTGGCTGAATGGTTTGAATATCAACTCTTTCATTTCATCGGCAATGCCAATACCTGTATCCGAAAGCTGCAATTGAATAGATACGTTGGTAAGCAAAACGGTGAGCTTAACCTCGCCTCGGTGGGTAAATTTTGCGGCATTATCGAGCAAATTGGCTACAATTTTAAACAGTTTAAGCTGGTCGGACACTACAATAAATTGCATGGGAGCAGTCGGCTTAATATCAATTGAATATTTGATTTCTTTGCTATCAAAGTTCTCTAAATATGAATAATAAATATCGTGTATGAATGGAATAAAATCGAACGACTGCTTTTTTATGTCGGTTTGTTTTGAATAAATTTGCGAAATGTCAATAATATCAGTTACCTTTTCGATAAGTTTATTGCTGTTCGATGAAATAATTTGAGAGTATTTGGTAAGTTTTTCGGAACGCTGATTTAGTTTTGAAATTACATCAGAAAACCCAGAAATGGAATTTAAGGGGGTTCGAATTTCGTTCGAAATATTATTCAAAAACATGGTTTTCAACCCATCGCTTTCTTCTGCTTTTTCTTTATCGGTAATAATTTGAATTAACGCATTTTTCTTGTCTGTAATATCGTTTACAATGCCTACAATTTTTAAGGGTTTTCCGTTTGGGGCTCTTTCCTTCACTATCCCTTTGTCGAAAAACCACTTCCACTCGCCATTTTTTGCCTGTATGCGGTATTCAACTTCATACACATCGGTTTTGCCCTGCAAATGGTTGCGCATATTTTCCATTGCATACTCGTAATCCTGCGGGTGAATCATCATTGTAAAAGCATTGACATCTTGCTTGAGTTCTTCTGGTTTGTAACCGAGCATTTCTGCTTTTTTGTCCGAAAATTTTACAACTCCCGAAGGGTAATCCCATTCCCACACGGCTGTATTTGTTCCCCAAACAATCAAATCGGCATTGGTTTGTAGAATTTCTTTTTGTGATTTGAGTAGATTATTTTCGGCTTCTAATTTCGATATTTTCTCAAGCAAATCTTCGTAAGTAGGTTTATCTGTACTCATTTAAAGTATGTGTTTTCTAATTAGTTGTATCAAATCGTTGGGCAAAAATGGTTTAGAAATATAGTCCACACAACCGGCTTCAATGCTGCGCTTGCGGTCGTTGTCGAGCGCGTGTGCTGTTTGAGCAATGATAGGAATTTCGGGACGAATTTTTTTTATCTCCCTTGTGGCATCAAGACCATTCATAATGGGCAACTGTATGTCCATCATTATCAAATGGATATTTTTAACCAATTTTACCATATCAATAGCTTCCTGACCGTTGTTGGCAAACAACAGTTTCAACCCCGTAGATAAAAGCACTTCGTCGAAATAGGTTTTGCTGGCAAAATCGTCTTCAACAATCAACACACATCGTTCGTTGAGTTCTCTGTCAAAAAGTTTTTCTTCTCTCAATTCATCACTCATTTTGATGATTTCGGTTACAGGCTGATAAGGTACTGTAAAATAAAAGGTTGACCCCTCGCCCACCTCCGATTCTACCCAAATATCGCCACCGAGCAAATGTGCGTACGCCTTCGAAATGGTAAGCCCAATACCTGCTCCGCCATGTTTGCGAGTAAGCGAATTGTCCACTTGCATAAATCGCTCAAAAATAATTATTTGTGAGTTTTTGGCTATTCCAATACCAGTATCTTTTACATAAAATTCTATCAAAATAGCATCATCGTTTATATGCTGTTCGCTAAAATTTCGTTTAACTTCTTTTGCTTTTTTTAGGCGATAACCAAATTCGATAAATCCGTTTGTTGTAAATTTTATTGCATTCAACATCAGATAGTTGAAAATTTGTTTCACCCGTTTTACATCAATTACAGCTTTGCTTTCATCATTGTTCAACACTTTCGACATCAACAGGTTGATATTCTGTTTGTTGTTTACCTTTCCGTTTGTGCCATAGTAAGTATAAATTTCGAGCAAAAGTAAATTCAGAGGATATTCGGTTGGCTCCACTCTAAAATCGCCTGCTTCAATTTTCGAAATATCAATTATATCGTTGATAATATTGAGCAGAACTTGGCTGCTACTATTGATTATTTGAACAAATTTTCTTCGTTTTTCGGGCAATAAATTATCGTTGTGCAACAAATTGGCAAATCCAAGAATGGAATTCATTGGAGTTCGAATTTCGTGCGAAATATTCGACAAAAATGCGGATTTGATAATCTCCGATTTTCGGGCTAAAGTGTCGTATTCGCGCAATTTTTGCTCAGTGGTATATTTTTCGGTAAGGTCTTGAATGCTAACAACTAAGAAATTTGAGGTTTTGTATTTATCTTCTACAAACGAAATATCTACCGAAACCGGAAAAGAAACTCCGCTTTTGCGCTTGTGAATTGCTTCGTACGACTGCGAACCTAATTTTTGTGCCTGCGAAAATGTATTTGCAATTTCTTTTCCATCGGGCACTTCCGAAACAATTGAAAATGGTGTACCAATAAGAAAATCAGAATCGTAGCCATACATTTCGGCAAATGCCGGATTTACCATATCGAAAGTAAGGTCGTGGCTATTTACCACACATACACCCGATTCGATGTTTCGGAAAATATTTCCCCATTTTTCGAGAGCTATTTCTGCTTGTTTTTCGCGGCTTATGTCGTAAAAAACCGAAATTACGGCAATTGTATCGCCTTTTTCGTTTTTCACGGGCGAAAGCGAAAGCGAAATATAGCGTGCATCGCCATCTTTAGCAATGAGTTGGGTTTCGTATCGAACCACACTTTCGCCATTTTTAATTTTTGCAATCAGTTTATAAAATTCGCCAAATTTATCGATAGGGAAAACGGTGAGAATATTTTTACCGATTGCTTCCTGCAACTTGTATTCAAAAATTTTTTCGGCACTTTTGTTCCACATCAATATTTTACCGTTCATGTCGGTAACCACAATGGCTTCTACAGTAGAATCGAGCACTGCCGATTGAAAATTGTTCTTTTGTAATAAGTTACGTGTTTCGGAAAGGTCGGTAATGGAGATAAAATAGTGTGTTTCTCGGTTCGAAGGGCAAAAATGCACATAACACTGTACACGGCAATATTGAATGCTTTTATCGGATTTTTCAATTTTAAACTGCTCTGAGAAAGTAGAAGGAAAGTGGTGTTCTTTAATAGTATTCTCCATAGTTATTTTTTCCCAAAAAATATCAAATAAATCGAGATACACGGGTGAAATAAATTCACGAAAAAGTTTCCCTGTCAAATCGTTCATTTCGCTTCCAAGCATTTTTGCCGCAGCAATATTGCATCCTTCAATCACCGTTTTTTTATTAAGTTTTAGATACGAAACGGGTGAATTTTCTAACAAGTAGCTATATTCTGTGCTTTCGGCGGTAATATTTTTCATAATTTTTTTTTTGTTTTCGTTCAACCTACATTTAGTTTTTGAATTTCTCGCAGGGCATTTTCCATTCGTTTTTCGCCCACTCCACCAATCTCAGC
>JFJP01037516.1_pt1 | contig 26722 bp, 20 predicted proteins | sample 431651 | NCBI WGS metagenome assembly JFJP01 (sample SAMN02602958, study PRJNA72255) | Microbial mat metagenome, whole genome shotgun sequencing project. | biome: fresh water; feature: sink hole; material: water; isolation source: purple microbial (photo- and chemosynthetic) mats found in...
GTCGGAGTTGTAAAGTGCTTCGTTGTGGGTAATGATAAAGTTTGAAATGTGAGATGTAAAATTGGCAACTGGCTTGTTTGTTAATGCCGCTTTTTCCTTTTTAAATTTGAGAATTGTCATAAACCTTAGGTATTAAATAAAAATGCTATTTCCTGAAATAAGAACTTGACAAAAATATACACAATTTTTCGGATAAAAAAAATTAACATTTTTGAATTGCACAATTCAAAAGTCATAAAGTTTAATAATCAGCATTTTAAGCATTTTGAAGTTTTTTCTGGTAAAAGGATTTTTTGTGGCTTGTGGGACGAAAATTAGCTATTTGGGGTGAAATTCGCTTAAATGTTAATGGCAAATTTGGGCTTTGATGGGAAAATCGGGTGCTTTTTGGAGGAGGAGGCTGCGCTTTTGGAAGAATTTTCTTATTTGCTACTTTTAGTTTTAAAAAATGAAGAGGAAAAAAACAGCAACGCGGACGGGGTATTCCGACGTGCCGATTTGGCGGCATTTACGCTGATTAAGCGGATTTGCTATTTTTTGAATAGAATTAACGGATACATAAGAGGATTATTCCGATAAATCGGAACGGATATAAAATTAAGATTCTACACTGATTAGTGTGGGTATTAATCTAACCCACCATAGAAGATTAGCAATACACTTCTAAATTTTCAAAAGTTGCGTACCCACTTCCAATTGTTTTTATTTATTGAACCTCTTGAATGAATTGGAAAAGCTTACTTCGCATTTCAATAATCATCTTAAATTTTATAAATACATCAAATCAATACTCTTCACCTAAATTATTATACATATCGCTGAAAATAAAAGAAATAGCTAAGATAATTTTGTTAAATCGTTACCTAATAGCGTGAGAGAAAAAAAACAGGTAAAGAATTAATAACGATTTATTGACTTTTATTGGTCGGAAAGTGGCTTTTACTTATTTGCTATAAAAGCAAAAAACCACTCCAAATCAATGATTTAGAATGGCTTTACTAATAGTTGACTGAAACTATAGTTTCAGAAAGTGATCCAGCTGGGGCTCGAACCCAGGACCCCATCCTTAAAAGGGATGTGCTCTACCTGCTGAGCTACTAAATCAACAACTGTTTGTGCTTTTCAAATCAAGTGATCCAGCTGGGGCTCGAACCCAGGACCCCATCCTTAAAAGGGATGTGCTCTACCTGCTGAGCTACTGAATCAATTTCAAAAAGCGACTGCAAAGATACTGCTTTTTTTCAAAATAGCAAACACCATTACTTTGTTTTAATCGAATAAATTCAAAATAAATCATATTATATACATAATCAACACTTTACACCAAATTATAGTATTTTTTTTCAAATATTATTAATTCGTTTCTTAATGATTTACAATCAAATAATTGTATATTTGCACTCTGAATCAAACGAAACACAAACTTGGACAATCTGATTTACATAATTTGGTCATTAGTACTTTCGGCTTTTTTCTCTGGAATGGAAATCGCCTACATAAGTTCGAATAAACTTCGATTCGAATTAGACCGACAAACAAAAAGCCTTTCGGCCTCCATTCTCCACATTTTTTTAAAAAACCCACAGCAATATATTGCTACTATGCTCGTAGGAAATAATATTGCATTAGTAGTATATGGCTTGTTGATGGCAAAACTTCTAATGCCTTTATTTTTCTGGATTGATAATCAACTAATTGTTACATTATCTCAAACAATAATAGCAACGAGCTTAGTATTATTTACAGGTGAATTTTTACCTAAAACTATATTTAGAGTAAATCCTAATTTCTGGCTCAAAACATTTTCATGGATAATATTATTTTTCTATATCATTTTGTATCCCATAGCCCGATTCAGTTCGTGGATTTCATTAATTATTTTAAGATTGTTTGGCGTTAAAATTGAGAAGGGCAATGATGACAATGTTTTTTCGCGTATCGACTTAAATTATTTAGTACAACAAAGTATTGATTTTTCAGTAGATGAAAACAATATTAAGAATGATGTAAAAATTTTTCAGAACGCACTTGACTTTTCGAAAGTACGACTACGTGATTGCTGCGTGCCGCGTACCGATATTATAGCATTAGAATACAACACCGATGTTCAAACGCTCAAACAAACGTTTATAGAAACTGGTCTGTCAAAAATCCCAATTTACAAATCGAACATTGATAATATTATAGGTTATATCCATTCTTCCGAGATGTTTCAACATCAAACAGATTGGAAAAAACAGATCAATCAAATTCCAGTTGTTCCCGAAACAATGGCAGCTCAAAAGCTAATGAAAACCTTTATGCAACAAAAGAAAAGCATTGCAGTAGTGGTTGACGAATTCGGGGGAACGGCTGGCATTGTAACCCTTGAAGATATAGTAGAGGAAATTTTTGGAGAAATAGAAGACGAACACGACATACGCGATTATACGGCTGAAAAAATTAATGAAAATGAATACCTTGTTTCGGGTAGGTTAGAAGTGAGAACTGTAAATCAGAAACTTAATTTAGATATTCCCGAATCGGACGATTACGAAACGATAGCTGGATTTATACTACATCATCACCAAAATTTTCCGAAATTAAACGAACAAATCCGAATGGTTGGCTTTCTTTGCAAATGTGTAAAGGTAAATAACAACCGAGTGGATTTAGTAAAAGTATCAAAAGTATAAAATTTAATAAATTAATACGGTTACAAGCGTATTTTTTTGTATATTCGTGCCCTCAAACAGAAAATAATAATATTTTTAACAATACATCTTATTTAAAAAATGGCTATTTTAGGAAAAATCAGAAGCAGAGGTGTTTTGCTCGTAGTGGTAATAGGTTTTGCATTATTTGCATTTATTATTGGCGATGCACTAACACAGGGATCGACTTACTTTAACAAATCGCGTGAAGTAGTGGCGAAAATTGATGGCGAAGAAGTGAACATCAATGACTTTCAAGCATCTATCGATCAAATGATTGAAGTGTACAAAATTGAAACAGGTCAAAATGAATTGACCGACGACATGAATGCACAACTTAGGACTTCAGTTTGGGAAAGTTTATTAAACGAACAATTACTTTATGCCGAAGCAGAAAAACTTGGCCTTGCTGTAGGTGTCGATGAGCTTTCGAATCGTTTAATTGGTAATAATATCCATCCGCTTATTGCTCAACGCAGAGCTTTTGCAGGCGAAAACGGACAGTTTAGTCGTCCAGCATTAGTTCAATTTTTGAACAGCCTCGAAACAACTCCCGAAAACGAGGAAATGCGTAATCAAATAGAACAAGGTAAAAAATATTGGAAATTCTGGGAAAAGAATGTAAAGATGACTCTTTTGCAGGAAAAATACAATGCGTTAATGTCGAAAGTGGTAACTGCCAATAGCTTAGATGCAAAATCGGAATACGAAGCATCTAAACGCAGCGTGGATGTAAACTACGTAGTGCAACCCTATTTTGCTATACCCGACAAAGATGTAGAAGTTTCGAATAGCGAAATTAAAGACCGCTACAACAAACAAAAGAAACAGTACAAACAAGAACCAGCCCGATCGCTTAAATTTGTTGTCTTTGCCGTTAAACCTTCGCCCGAAGATTATAAAAAAGCGGAAGTTGCCATGAATACTTTGAGTCCAGAGTTTCGCACAACAACAGAGGTAGCCGGTTTTGTAAATCAAAATTCGGAAGTACGCTACACTGGTAAACCTTATTCATTGGCAACAGTACCAGCCAATTTGAAAGCGTTTGCTTTTGGCAGTCCTGCCGGAACTATTATGGGACCTGTATTTGCAAACGATACCTACACAATGGCACGCGTTATGGAAACAGGAATTATGCAATCTGACTCGGTAAAATTACGTCATATTTTTCTAACCAAAACAGACGAAACCAAAACAGACAGTATTATAGGTATGATTAATACAGGTGGCGATTTTGCAGCAATGGCTGTTAAATATTCGGCTGTAAAACAAACAGCTGCCAATGGCGGTGAAATAGGTTGGATAGTAGAAGATGTAGCTGGACTGGACAAAGAAATCATAACTAAATCGTTTGCTAGCGCTGTGAATGGTATTTTTACTATTAAAAATGAACAAGGAACACAGATTTTTCAGGTAACTGAGAAAACTGCTGCCAAACCAAAAGTAAAATTGGCTATTTTTGAAATTAAAGTGGCTACCAGCAATATGACTGTTAGTAAAATTTACAACGAAGCCAAACAATTTGCAGCTGAACTTAAAGGTTCAGAATTTGATAAAAAAGCACAAGAAAAAGGATATGCTGTTCGCACAGCCAATGAATTGACAACAACTGCCGACAAAATAGCCGAATTAGCACAATCACGTCAAATTATCCGTTGGGCTTTCGAAAATGATAAAGAAGCCGTTTCGGACGTGTACGATTGCAACAATCAATTTGTTGTGGCTACAATAACAGATGTTTTAGAAAAGGGCTTCCGTCCAGTTGAAAAAGTTTCGGAACAGATTAAAGCAGAGCTTATTCGTGAGAAAAAAGCAACTTTGATAATCGAAAAACTAACAGCTCAAATAGCTAAGACTCCTTCGATTGAAGGCATTGCAGCTGCTATTGGTAGTGAAGTAAAATCGGCTCCTGCTGTTAATTTTGCCGCATATCAATTTGGCGTTGCAGGTTTCGAACCAGCTATTGTTGGTAAGGTTTCTACATTAGCTGCAAATAAAATTTCGGCTCCTATTAAAGGAAATGCTGGAGTTTATGTAGTTCTTCCAACAAACCCACAAGTTAGCAATGCTCCTTTCGATGCTAAAATGCAAGTGATGATGCTTAACTCTCGTTTGAGTTATTCGTTACCATACTCCATCATTCAAGATATTAAAGACAAAGCGGATATCGCCGATAACCGTATAAATTTCTTTTGATAAAATCTTTATAAGAGAAAAAAGCAAAACGGAATGAACTTTTTCATTCCGTTTTGCTTTTAAATAAGGATTCAAAAAAAATTCTTTTAACTTATAAAAAAGTTAAATAACTAACGATACATATTCACATCCCAGCAATTTATCCCGCTATTTATTGGCAGGAAGGTTTTGGGGCAGCTACAACTAACATGAAAACTCCTTTAATCGGCAAAACAGTCGACGAAATAAAAACGATAGCGGTAGAATTAGGCATGCCTCCTTTTACTGGTCAGCAAATAGCCGATTGGATTTATCGGAAACGTGTCTACTCTATTGAGGAAATGACAAACTTATCGGTAAAAAACAGGGAAACGCTTTCGCAGGATTATGAGGTTGGACGCGCTTTACCTTCGCAGGAAACAGTGTCGGTAGATGGAACGAAAAAATATCTTTTCGCTACACCAAGTAATAATTTTATCGAAACGGTTTATATACCCGAAGACGATCGCCATACGCTTTGCGTGTCGTCGCAAGTGGGTTGTAAAATGAACTGCCTATTTTGTATGACTGGTAAACAAGGATTTACTGCCAATTTGACCTCGGCAGAGATATTAAATCAAATTTTATCCATCCCCGATGCCGACAAGCTTACCAATTTAGTATTTATGGGCATGGGCGAACCCATGGACAATTTACCCAACTTACTTCGAACTCTCGAAGTGCTAACAGCTGAATATGGTTATGCTTGGAGTCCTCGTCGAATTACAGTTTCGACTATTGGTTTAATACCCAAAATGAAAATATTTTTGGAACAGTCTAAGTGCCACTTGGCATTGAGTATGCACTCGCCATTTCCCGACGAACGTCTCAAAATTATGCCCATCGAAAAAGCATATCCAATTGTAGAGATTCTCGAAGAGTTAAAAAAAGTAGATTTCAGTCATCAACGCCGTGTTTCGTTCGAATATATTATGTTCGATGGATTTAATGACACTATGCGTCATGCTATTGAAATGGTTCGTTTACTTAAAGACATAGATTGCCGCGTGAATTTAATTCGTTTTCATGCCATACCAAATATTGATTTAAAAACCTCCAACGAGGCAAAAATGACTTTATTCCGTGACTATTTAACGTCTAACGGCATTGTAACAACAATACGTAAATCGCGAGGCGAAGACATTTTTGCCGCTTGTGGCATGTTGTCGACACTCGAGAAACAAAAGAAGGATAGCTAATTAGCTATCCTTCTTTTGTTAAAAAAAAATCAAATTACATTTCTTTCCCTTCGTAATAATTAATAAAGGCCTTATTTACAAGCCGATTACCACCAGGCGTGGGATAATTACCCGTAAAATACCAATCGCCTTTGTGGCTGGGACATGCTTCGTGCAAGCCATCAATTGTTTGATAAACTAACTCAACAGGGCAATCCACCTCGGCAGGTGTAAGCATTTTAGCAATTTGTGCCGACACTTCGTCCTGTGTAAATGGCTCATAAATTTGAGTTACATAATTTATCACGTCTTCTTTGGGGAGCATTTCCTGAGTTTTCGATTTTGCATAAACCTCGTCGATAAGCGATTGCATTCCCCTATCTTTCAATAACTGAATGGCAGCTCTGAAAGCACAAAATTCACCCATTTTTGCCATATCAATACCATAATAATCGGGAAAACGCACTTGAGGCGACGAAGATACAATTACAATTTTTTTAGGCTCTAAGCGATTCATAATTTTTAGGATACTCTGTTTGAGCGTTGTTCCGCGTACAATAGAATCGTCGATAGCAACTAAATTATCAACTTTACCACGACGAATAGAACCATAAGTTACATCGTAAACGTGCGTAGCCAAGTCGTCGCGTTCGTTATTGGTGGAAATAAACGTTCTTAACTTTATATCTTTTATTAAAACTTTTTCGACCCTTGGTGCGCGTTTTGTTTCGGATTTAATACCGTCAATCATTCCATAAAAAGCTACTTCGGCAGTATTGGGGATAAATGAAAAAACAGAATTATCAACATCGTTATCTATGGCATTTAAAATAGATTTACTTAACGATTCGCCTAACTTTTTACGTTCGTTGTAAATATCAATATCGCTACCGCGTGAGAAATAGATGCGTTCGAATGAGCATTTTTTCAAATCACTGGCTTGTTCGCGAATTATTTCGAAACGTATTGTACCATTTCGTTTTACAATCATAGCTTCGCCAGGAGTTAGCTCCTTTACCTCTTCTTCTTTAGCATTCATAGCAGTCTGAATAACAGGACGTTCGGAAGCTACGACAACAATTTCGTCGTTGGCATAATAAAAAGCAGGACGAATACCCAATGCATCACGAAAAACAAACGAATCGCCATGTCCGAGCATACCACAAATAGTGTAGCCACCATCCCAGCGTTTTTCTGATTTGCGAATAAACGAGGCAATGTCTAAATTTTCTTCAATTTTATGCGTAATAATAAGATCGTTTGTATAACGAGTACGCAATTTATTGTATTCCATCTGCACTTCCTTATCCAACATAAAACCAAGCGACTCCAACATCAAAAAGGTATCGCCTTTATCGCGTGGATGCTGCCCTTTGAGCGTTAGATGATCGAAAAGTTCATCTACATTTGTCAAGTTAAAATTGCCAGCCAGCACCATTGAGCGGTTCTTCCAGTTGTGCCTACGAAGAAAAGGATGTACATACGAAATACCACTTTTACCAGTTGTACTATAACGCAAATGCCCTAAATACAACTCACCAGCACACGAAAAATTCATTTTAGCATATTCTGCATCGCAGGCTTGCTCGGCACCCACTTTGCTCATCGAACTATTAATATTAGCAAAAATTTCCTGAATAGCATTCTTCCCCTCTACCCTATCGCGCCAGATATACTCCTCACCAGGAGGCATATCTAACTTCACAGTGGCTATTCCGGCACCCTCTTGTCCGCGATTATGTTGCTTCTCCATAAGGAGATACATTTTTTGCAAACCATATTGCCATGTTCCATATTTTTGTTGATAAAAATCCAAAGGCTTCAAAAGCCGAACCATTGCTATACCGCACATATTATATTTATAGTTATTTGACTTCGTCGTTATTGGGCTTCGTCGTTATTTAGCTTCGCTGTTATTGGGCTTCGCCGTTATTTAGCTTCGCTGTTATTTGCACTTCGTGCGTTATTTAGCTTCGCTGTTATTTGCACTTCGTGCGTTATTTAGCTTCGCTGTTATTTGGCTTCGCTGTTATTTGCACTTCGTGCGTTATTTAGCTTCGCTGATATTGGCTTCGCTGATTTTATTCGCTGTAATATTTTCAATAAAAAACCCCAACACAGGTGCAGGGGTTTATATGATATGTTTACTCTACGGTTACCGACTTAGCAAGATTGCGGGGCTGATCCACGTCGCATCCCTTCACTACTGCTATATGATAAGCCATTAACTGTAAGGGAATTGCCGCCAATAGAGGCACCAAACATTCTTCTGTCTCGGGAATACTGATAGAATAATCAGAAAGATTTTTTACCACTACATCGCCTTCAGTAACAATCGAAATAATTTTACCTTTACGCGCTTTTATCTCTTGAATATTGCTTACCACTTTGTCGTACATGCCCACATTGGGAGCAATAACAACTACGGGCATTTCATTCGTTACAAGGGCAATAGGTCCGTGCTTCATTTCAGCAGCAGGATACCCTTCGGCGTGTATGTACGAAATTTCTTTTAGTTTTAGAGCACCTTCGAGTGCTACTGGAAAATTATATCCACGACCTAAATAAATGAAATTTTGAGCGTAGGTAAATGTTTTTGCAAATTGACCAATTGCTTCACTCTGATTTAAGATACTTTTAATTTTTTCAGGTATGCGACCTAATTCACGAACACATTTAAGGTAAAATTCATCGGTTATAGTACCTTTTTCTTTCCCCATAAGCAAAGCCAACATCACCAAAACGGTAACTTGAGCTGTAAATGCTTTTGTAGAAGCAACACCAATTTCGGGTCCTGCATGTGTATAGCAACCTGAATGCGTTAAACGAGGAATTGATGCTCCCACCACATTACAAATACCAAAAATAAAAGCGCCATGCGATTTAGCCAATTCAACTGCAGCTAATGTATCGGCAGTTTCACCCGATTGCGAAATTGGAATCACAACATCATCTTTGCGAATCACAGGATTACGATAGCGAAACTCTGACGAATACTCTACCTCAACAGGTATACGTGCAAATTCTTCGATAGCATATTTACCAATCAATCCAGCATGCCACGACGTACCACAAGCTGTGATAATTATGCGGCTGGCGTTCATGAATTTTTCTTTATTATCGATAAATCCCGATAGTTTGATACTGTCTTCATCCACATTAACGCGACCACGCATACTATCGCTGAGGGTTTTAGGCTGTTCAAAAATCTCTTTAAGCATAAAATGATCATAACCACCTTTTTCGAGCTGGCTCAATGTCATTTCAAGTTTTTTAATTTCGGGCGTTTTTTCAACATTCGAAATAGTTTTGATTTTTATTTCTTTACCACGTTCTAAAGTAACAATCTCTTCGTCGCCAACGTACACTACTTTATCGGTATATTCAACAATAGGCGTTGCATCCGAAGCTAAGAAAAACTCATCTTCTCCAATGCCCACTACTAAGGGGCTACCTTTGCGGGCAGCAACTAATACATCAGGAAAGTTCTTTTCGATTACGCAAATTGCATAAGCACCAATAACCTGATTCAAAGCCAATTGTACAGCAGTTGACAAATCAATTTTGTTCGATTTTTTCACAAACTCTATTAACTGTACTAAAACCTCCGTATCCGTATCGCTACTAAAGGTATATCCCTCTTCGAGTAATCCAGCCTTGAGAACGGCATAATTTTCAATAATACCGTTGTGGATAATGGCGAGCTCTTCCGATTGAGAATAATGCGGATGCGCATTTACTTGATTTGGTTCGCCGTGAGTAGCCCATCGAGTATGTGCAATACCAATATGGCCTTTTATATCTTTCTGGTTGGCAAATTGTACCAACTCAGCCACTTTTCCTTTTGCTTTATAAACGTTTAATTTTCCATCGTTTATCAACGCAATACCTGCACTATCGTAACCGCGATATTCCAATCGTTGCAAGCCTTTTATTAAAATCGGATAAGCTTCACGCTTACCAATGTATCCTACAATTCCACACATAATTATATTAAGTTTGTAAAGTTTCTAAAGATTCATAAAGTTACTATGAATTTAATCATTAATCATTAAAATTTATTCCTGATGCGTTCCATAGCAATTTGTGTGCCTTCGCGGCTACTGAAACCTGTAAAACGCATAAAATTTTCGCCCAACGAACCAAAAACAACACCTGGAGTACCCACTATTTGAAAATCGTAAAGCAGGGTTTGAAAAAACTTCCATGAAGGCTGATTATTTGGAGTTCGAAACCATACATAAGGTGAATTAACGCCGCCATACACTTCTAATCCACAATTAATCAATTCCTTACGAATCATTTTCGCATTCGACATATAATAATTTAACAGCTCTGCCACTTCCAATTTCCCTTTTTTAGAGTAAGTAGCTTCGGCTCCACGCTGCACAATATACGAAACTCCATTCGTATAATTCGCCTTTCTACGGGTCCAAAGCTTGTTCAAAGGTTCTTTTTCGCCCATTTTGGTATGCACCATCAATTCGGGTGGAATAACGGTAAAACCACAGCGTAGACCTGTAAACCCTGCTGATTTTGAATAACTTCTAATTTCAACAGCCACTTTTTTAGCCCCTTTAATTTCATAAATACTTTTAGGTACATCTTCATCAGTTATAAAAGCCTGATAAGCAGCATCGTATATTATAATACTCTCATGTTCGATAGCATAATCAATCCATCGTTTGAGTTCTGTTTTATTGATAGTAGTACCAGTTGGATTATTTGGATTACACAAATAAATAATATCAACCTTCTCGTGTGGCAATTCGGGCACAAAACCAGTATCGCTCGAACATCGAAGATATACTACATTGCTCCACTTTTGATCGTCGGACAAATAGCCCGCGCGACCACTCATAATAGTTGCATTTTCGTAAACAGGATACACAGGGTCGGCAATAGCAATAATATTGTCGCGACCTAAAATATGACCCACATTTCCTATATCCGATTTTGCCCCGTCACTTATAAAAACACATTCCTTCGAAAGCGAGATTCCAAGCGTTCGATATTCTTTGAGAATTTTCTCAATTAAAAAATCGTAACCCTGTGGTGGACTATATCCTCTAAAAGTATCTTTATGAGCAAGCTCATCGACAGCCAAATGCATAGCCTGAACTACCTCATTGGGCAATGGACGAGTTACATCGCCAACGCCAAGGCGAATAATTTTTGAATTCGAATGTAATAATTTATACGCATTTACGCGTTTCTCTATTTCATCAAAACAATATATTTCAGGTGTTTTGAGATAATTCTCGTTTGCTAATGCCATCGCAGAGGAGGGTGATTAGGGTTTTTTAGCTTTTTGTTTGTATTGTATTGCAAAATTGCAATTTTTTTTTGATAAATGAAAATCAATATGATAAATAATTATTGTTATTTGCAATTTATCCTGATAGCTATCGAGTTTAGTATTTACTATTTACTGTAAACTATAAACTATTTACTACAAACTCATCTTCACTATCGTTCGGCCTTTTAATTTTCCACTCAAGATATTTTGAATAGCTTCAGGCAAATTCTCTAACGTTATTTCGTTGTACAGATTAATTAAATTATCTGGTTTCCATTTAGTTGCTAAATTAAGCCACAATCCAGCCCTCAAACGTGTAGGATAATTTTGAGCAGAAATGCCAATTAATGAAATTCCGCGAAGTATAAACGGGAAAACGGTCATATTGAGCTGCGTAGACGATACACTGCCACAAGTAGTTACGGCTCCAAGTGGCTTTAGCGATTTTAGGATATTTACCAAAGCTTCACCACCAACGGTATCAATGCCGCCTGCAAATTGTGCAGAGAGCATCGGGCGTTTTTCGACCCGTTGAAACTCCTCACGCGAAATAATTTCGGATGCACCCAGCTGTTTTAAAAATGGATATTCTGCCTCTTTGCCCGATACCGCAACTGTTTGGTAGCCATTTTGAGCCAATAATGTTAAAGCTACTGAGCCCACACCACCAGTTGCCCCTGTTACTACAATTTTGCCATCATCAGGTTTAACCAATTCTGTAAGACGTGACAACGACATAGCAGCTGTAAAGCCAGCCGTACCAATAATCATCGCTTCTTTGAGACTAAGCCCAGCGGGTAATTTAACGACCCATTCGGCTGGCACACGAATGTATTCGCCAAAGCCACCAGCAGTATTCATTCCTAAGTCATAACCGGTTACAATCACTTCATCGCCAACATTATATAAAGGAGAAACTGATTCGACAACAACACCCGCTGCATCAATTCCTGGCGTATGAGGATAGCTTTTGGTTATCCCTTTATTGCCCGTTGCCGACAAAGCATCTTTGTAATTCAACGACGAATAATGCACTTTCACAATTACTTCACCTTGAGGTAAATCATTTATATTTAGGATTTTAATGGAAGAAACAAATTTACCATCAATTTCTTCAACAACAAAAGCTTTGTACTGCATCTTAAACTAATTTTAATAATTTTATTTTAACAAAAAAACGTCGAAGCAATCTGATATTACCTCAACGTTTATATGTTTATATAGTTACATTTTTAATCAACCTCAACTTTAACCACATCGCGCATAGAACATGAACCGTTAAAAACGGCATTTGGTTCCACAACAAGGATTTTAGTTCTCACATCCCCTTTTATTTGTGCACTACTTCGTAGCGTTAATGTATCCGAGACTGAAACGTTTCCGTTAACCGTACCAACAATTTCGGCATTCACACAGGTAATGGTGCCTTTGAGCAGACCATTTTGCCCAATTATGAGTTTTCCATTACACGAAATTTCGCCTTCTACTTCTCCATCGATTCTGAAATCGCTGTCGGCAAAGATTTTACCTACAATTTTACTTCCGTGAGTTAACGCGTTGTACATAACGCCGTTGTTGTTTGTTGTATCTTTGGCCATGTGTTAGTGTTTTTCAATTTGAGAGCCCAAAATTACAATTTTCTTTCGAAAAATGAAAACTTTAAACTCTTTAAAATGGATTTTTATTTTTTCAACGAATTATTTATATCATCAATATAGGTCAATAGTTCTTCGCGACCAATACGTTTTTCGGACGATGTAATAAAAATAGGTGGTAATTCTTCCCACGACTCAAGCAAACTTAGTTGGTATTTTTTAACACTTTCGCGCGATTGTACAGCCGACATTTTATCTGTTTTAGTAAAAACAATAGCAAAAGGAATTCCATTTTCGCCCAACCACACCATAAAATCGAGGTCGATTTGTTGGGGTTCGTGGCGGCTATCTATTAATAAAAACACCGATGTTAATTGCTCACGATAGAGAATATACGAATCGATAATATTTTTTAACTGCCCGCGCATTTTTTTACCCGTAGTGGCATAACCATAGCCAGGCAAATCGACCAAATGCCAATCGTTGTTTATCAAAAAGTGATTGATTAACAATGTTTTTCCAGGCTTTGACGAAGTCATGGCTAAGTCCTTTCGGTTACAAAGCATATTTATGAGCGAGGATTTACCCACATTGGACCGACCAATAAAAGCATATTCAGGCAAATTCCCAGGCGGACATTTATTAAAATCGGTATTACTAATTACAAACTCAGCTGATTTTACATCCATTGTTATATCTGTTTTATGAATTAAAACCCCCAATACCAAGTAGGTTTGGGGGTTAATTACAATTTATTTCTCTTTAAAATTTAATACCGAATGTAGCAACAATATTATTGGTAGTTGTTTTAACGTTGGCAGGCGAAATTTTGTATGCGTCGTTCAAAGCATTGGTATTGTAAGCAAAATAATTTTCGTCGATAACTTTGTTTATGTAAGCAAAATCGAAATACCAGTTACTTTCGCGATATCCGAGACCAAAAGTAGCATAATTCGTACTATTATGCGAAAAATACTCGGGATCGGTACGAGCTGTTTTCGTGTCTAAAATTTTTGCGATAGTTGAATTAGTGATATTGCTTGTGTTAGCAAAACCAGCTCGCAAACTAAAATTATCGGTTAAGCGATATTCTCCACCCACTTTTATGGTACGTGCATTTTGTAGCATTCCTGTAATATCTTCATTTTCGTACGAATAGTCCGAATATTCATCTATGGGAATAAACTTCATGCCTTTATAATTTGTCATCACATATTCGGCACTAAGGAATCCACGTTTATCGAGAATAAATGCCGTACTAACATTAAACTGCAAAGGTGTTTGAAACTGATACTGAACATAATTGTCGGTAGGAGTTTCTGTATTACCCGACACGCTTGAGTCAAAATCTAGCGTTGCGTAATTTAGTTGTTCCATATTGTAAAACATGGGAGTGTGGAGCGACAAACCAAGTCGAATAAAATCGACAGGAACTGCAATTAGACCGATATTCAAATTAGCACCACTACCAGAAGTAGAAAGCGTATTTTTTAACGACATGCTTCCATTTCCTGAAAACGCTTCATTGTAAATACTAACAGAAGTATGGTTTATAGATTGTAAATTTAAAGAGGCTCCCAAAAAAAGACGGTTACTGAAATTACCAGACCATGCAAATGAATATTCGTTAATACCACCCGACTCACGGAGTTGATAAGTAGGCGTTACAGTTTCGCCAAGACCTAGAAACGAAGTCCATTCCTGTAAATTATTATTTCCATCGTAAATAGGAGTAATTAAACGACCATAGTCTGCCATAACGGACATCCATGACAAATTTGTATTGGCATAAGGTGTTGATAACCCACCCGTAGGATAATTATCCCATTCCAAATTACCTTCAGGAGTTAAGCCCGTAAAATAGCCAAAATAATCTGTCATCGATTGAGAAGAGATATTGCTTTTTACCGTAATATTTCGATTAAAATTACGCAATTTATTGTACGAAAACGAGAAATTTGAATTTAGCAGACCTGCGTAACCACTTTCGGCACGCCATGTTTTTCCGGCTAATACTAAAGTTAGATTATTCATGCCAACCGAATACTTACTATCTGTAGCCTTTTTGGCATTCCAAAGGGCATCTGCCGACTGCATTTGAGCATCGACAGTAGCTGTAAGCTCCGATTTGCGGAAAATTCCTAAACCAGCTGGATTATCTTTTATAGCAGACACATCGCCCCCGAGAGCGCCAAATGCACCAGCCACACTCATATAACGGGCTGTACCAATAATGTCATTTTGCGAAGTTTTAACGGCTTCGAAAACAGTTTGCGAAAATGTTGCACTTGCTATTATTAATGCAAATACGGCTAAACTATAACGTTTCATGATTTTATAATTGACCCCCTAACCCCCAAAGGGGGAATAGAGAGAGGTTAGTATCTTCTTTTTTAATCTTTGAATTTATCTGCGACCACCACCCGATGAACTGCCTCCCGACGAACTACTTCCCGAACTGCTACTCGAACCTCCACCACTTGAGCTACTACTCGAGCTGCTTGGGGTATAACTTGGTGTAGAAGAACGGTATGAATTATTGGAAGAAGAACTCGACGACGAATTGTAACTTGAACGTGTAGAGGTACTTGGCGAAGTAGAATACGACGAACGAGATTCACTTTTAACAGCGGGAGTTCCGGTTGAATAGCTTGAACGCGTATTGCTACCTGATGAATAAGTACTACGAGAGCCCTGGTCGGGTTGAACCACATTTCCTGTTCGAGGAGTAGTTGAAACCCTTGGAGCAGTGTATGTTGAACGCACGCCCGACTCGCGAGAAGTAACCGAATTTCCTGAACGTGTTGCTCCTTGAGTGGAATAGCCCGTAGAGTTTCGATTCGAATTTTCGGTAGTTCGAGTACCTGTTTGACGTTCGTTTGCTGCGTTAATTGTATTCAAATTACGTTCGGTTACTGAGCGATTGGTTGACGTACCGGATACTGAACGGTTCTGAAAATCGGAAGCCGAACGAATGGAACGCGAACCGTTGGTACTTACTACGCTGCGAGAACTTTGACCCACTGAGGTATAGTTACTACTGCTACGAACGCCGCTCACATCTCTGATTGCACCGCCACCACCAATGGTAGTACGCGAGCTACTTGGCTGACGACTTCCACTTCCAGTGCTTCGAGTACTCGAATTAGTATAGCCATTGTTATAATTATTTCCATAATAATAACCATCGTAGAAACCGTGACTGTAGCCACCATAACCGTAGCCATAACCATAATAAGGATAGCCCATACCATAACCGTAATAGCTGCCATACATGCTTCCGTACATTCCGCCATACATACCACCGTACATGCCACCGTAGCCACTCCAATAATTACTGTACGACCAAGGATAATTTCCCCAGCCATAATAACTACCGTAATAGGAATTTCCAAAACCCCAACTGTTCCAGCCAAAATTACTATATGGACGGAAGCTATAATCGTTCCAATACGGGTTTGTCCAAGTTGGAGTTACATAAGCATAACTATCTTCGACATATACATTCCAATCAAAATTATTTAGAAAATAAATATCGTTGTAGGCAGGATCGCCAATAAAAACACGATACTTGGGATTGTGAAATTTGCGAATACGACCCGCATATTCCAAGTCGGATTTTGAACCGTTAAATCCATTCAAATAATAACCATCCTCAGATTCTTGTTCGGTACTATCGTTTGCTTGCCCTAGCAACAAGGTGGTGTCGGGGGTTACAATTTCGACTTTTTGACCGCGTTCGATAAAAACAATTTCTTTAGCCCCATTTTTATAAACAGGTTTTTTTGTTATCGGACGTTCGGATTGTTTAACAACATCACTTGGTTTAAAGTAAATATCGTCAATTATTTCGTTGGACTGTCCAACTAATGAAGCAGTTGCCATTGTGAGCATGGCTAATGCGAATAAATACGTTTTCATAATATTGCCTCCTATAATAAAAGAGAATTAATTTTGGAAAAATAAGACAATAATCATGCCATGAGTAGGCAATTTAAGCTCATTTTATCAAAAACAAATTAAACAAACTCAAACCAAACTCTTTGGCTAACAAAAAGTAAAAAATAAAGCTATATAAAACACCGAGCAACATAACAAATTTAAGAAATGAAGCAGCCGCTTTCAATGCTTCCGTATTTTTAGCTTTAAAAAGAAGGAAGCAAAAAGCAAACAATGGTAGTATTAATCCAAAAAGTATGTATCGAAACGAAAGCGAATTTTCGAACGGCAAAAAATACTTCGATACGCCAATCAGAAGCAGCATAATAAGAACTACCAGACTGTAAATCAGAATCTTTGTTCTATTTTCGCCCCACACAATGGCAACTGTGCGGCATTCCATTTCGCGGTCGCCTTCCACATCTTGCATGTCTTTTACCAATTCGCGCACCAAAGTGAGCAGAAAAGAAAACAAGGCAAAACCGCCTATCCATGTATAAATTTCGGCTGGAATGGTTGTTTGAAAAACCAAATCGGCATACGTGTGATTCAAATCGGCAACAGCCGCTATGCCAACTACTAAAACCGAAAGACCTGCTAACAATGCGACAATTAAGTTTCCGGTGAGAAATTGCCTTTTGTAGCTTGCCGAATAGAACCAAAGCAAGCCTGGCACTACAATAAATAAAAATGCCAAGGTAAAACTTCGCAAACCATAAGCCAACACCAAACCACTTACAATACCAATACCCGAAAGCACTTGGTGCAGCAACATAGCCTGCTGTTTGGTAATAATTGACCCCATAATTTGCTTTTCGGGCTTATTAATTCGGTCGATTTTTATGTCGAAATAATCGTTAATAACATAACCCGCAGCAGCAATGCAAACAGTTGCTATAATTAAAAGTAACAAAGATAAATCGGGCGAAATGTATTCGAATCCATATTTTTGCAACAAAGGAGAAATTATCAATTGTTGCATAGATAATTGAATAAAAGCCAGAAAAAGAAGATTTTTATATCGAATCAATTGAAAGAAAGGAGTCATATTGAGTATATTTTTTTTTGCAAAAATACAAAAATAAAACGTGCTTAGTGAATTTGATTTGCTAACTAAAAAATATTTCATTTTATAACTGATTTGACAGATTATATTTTTTAGATAAAAATAAATAAATCGACAGTAACTTCAAGTCCCCTTCAGAGGATTTAGGGGCAGTTAAAATTCAATTCTTTACTGCCCCAAGCCCCTAAAGGGGTGTGGATTACCATCGTCTCTGAAATTATTTACAATTTATTTTAATATGACAAAGTAGAATTATAACTGATTTTTTTAGGTTTAAAATGATACAGTTTATATTTATAAAAAAATTTAGAATATCCATTTTACTTATTGATTTCTTTAGTGTATATTCGCAATTCAAAATTTTTAGAATATGATAAAAAGTAATCATTTTTTGATAGAAAAAGAAGTGCCATGGGAAGTTGCTGCCGAAGGAATTACCCGCCAGATAATGGGTTTCGATGCCACTATGATGATGGTAAAGGTAAAATTTGAAAAAGGAGCTATCGGTTATGAGCACCAGCATTTTCACACGCAAAGTTCATACGTAGTAAGCGGAAAATTTGAAGTTATACTAAATGGTGAAAAACGAATTTTAGAAGCAGGTGATGGATTTTATGCAGAGCCAAACACGCTACATGGTGCGTTTTGTATAGAAGAAGGGGTATTGATAGATGTATTTAGCCCAATGAGAGAGGATTTTATAGCCCCTTGAACAAGCCCTGCAACCAAAACTCTCTCTGACGCATTGCTGGCAAAATTAAAAAGACTTACTTCTAATTTATTCAATTTCTGCATCTAAAACCAGAGCAAAACATTTACAGTATGAGAAAATCATTTTTCATTTTAGTACTTTTCATTCCCATTTCTACTTGGTGTTTCTCGCAAATACCCACCGAAATTGAAGATGTCAGTGTGTTTGGCATCAACAAATTACCAGCACGTACAACAGTTTGGCCCAGTGCAAATTTGGAAAAGGCTCAAAAATCTGATTACGACCACAACGAATGGGTAAAATCGCTGAACGGGAATTGGTCGTTTCGGTGGTCGCCAGATCCCCAAAAGCGTCCGGTTGATTTTTACAAACCTGATTTTGACATTTCAGGTTGGAAAACAATTACAGTGCCTTCCACAATGGAAATGCAGGGTTACGGAACGCCCATTTATACAAATTCAGTTTATCCTTTTGCGGTAAATCCTCCCAAAGTGATGGATGCACCTAACAAAAGTTTTACCACTTACAAAGAGCGTAATCCAGTAGGTTCGTTTCACCGCGAATTTAATGTTCCTGCCGATTGGCAAAACAAACAGATTATTTTGCATTTTGCGGGCGTGAGTTCGGCTATGTTTGTTTGGGTAAATGGTCAGAAAGTGGGTTACTCAGAAGATTCGCGTTTGCCAGCCGATTTTGATATTACCAATTATTTATTGCCTAACAAAAAAAATGTTTTGGCCGTAGAAGTGTATAAATACAGCGATGGTTCGTACCTCGAAGACCAAGATTATTGGCGATTGAGTGGTATTTATCGCGATGTATTTTTGAGAGCTGTACCCAAAATCACCCTTTGGGATGTATATGCACAGCCCGAAGTGGATTTGCAAACCGACAATGGAAAAGTAAACTTGTGGATTAGTCCGGCAAATTTCACCAAACGAATAGCTAAAAATCTTTCGATTTCGGTAAACGTAAAATCACCATCGGGAGATTTATTATTGCAAAATAAAAAAATAAAAATCCCTTCGGTAAAAAGTGGTTTTGCACCCGAAATGGCATTGCAAACTTTCGATTTGGGCAAAATACAGAAGTGGTTTGTCGAAGACCCTGCAAATTATTCTGTTTTGATTGAGTTAAAACAAAAAGGAAAAATAATAGAGGCGTATCAATTACCTTTGGCATTTCGCAAAATAGAAGTGCAAGGCAACATATTGTTATTCAACGGAAAACCGTTAAAAATTAGAGGTGTAAACCGTCATGAGTTTTCGCCCGAACAAGGTTGGTACATTACGAATGAGGAAATGGAAAAAGACATCAAGTTGCTGAAACAAGCAAATGTCAACTTTGTGCGCAATGCACATTATCCGAACGACCCACGCTGGTATGCGCTCTGCGACAAGTACGGCATGATGTTGATGGACGAAGCCAATGTGGAATCGCACGGATTGAGTTATCACAAACGCGTTTTGCCAGGCGACCAACCCGATTGGACGACAGTGTGCGTGGACAGAATGAAGCGCATGGTGATTCGCGACCGACAGTTTCCGAGCGTTACAATGTGGTCGTTGGGCAACGAAGCTGGCTACGGAAATGCCTTTATGGCAATGAATAAAATTACCCGCTCCACTGATCCAGAACATAGAACTATTCAATATGCCGATATGAATATAGCTGCCGACGTGGATAGTCAGACATATCCTTCGCTCTTTTGGTTATTGGAACATGTGCAAAATAAAGCCAAACGCAAAGGCGAGCAGGGACAAAGTTCGCATGAAGAGCAACACGGGAAATACCCCAGTGGAAAACCATTCGTGATGAACGAATATGCACATGCTATGGGCAATAGTTTGGGTAATTTTCAGGATTATTGGGATGTAATTTACGCTTATCCACAATTGGCAGGCGGCTTTGTGTGGGATTGGGTAAACCAGTCGCTGTACAAAAATTTACCCAACGGCAAAAAAGCGCATTTGTATGGTGGCGATTATGGTGATAAACCCAATGATGGCAATTTTATGATTAATGGTATTATTGCGTCCGACCGAACCAAAAATCCTCATTTTGAGGAGTTTCGTAAAGTTTATCAGCCCATTGCCTTTCGTCTGGTGAACAAAGAAGCTTTTGAAATAGAAATAAAAAACTACGAGCTGACTGGAAGTTTGAAAAAATATTCATTTAGCTATGAAGTTTTGGAAAATGGGGCTTTAACAGCAAGTGAAACTTTAAAGCCTATTGATTTATTGCCTTTAGAATCAAAACAATATAGCTTTAAAAATCAAATCCATATTGATAAAAACAAAGAAGTTTTTGTAAAATTCAAATTTGCATTAACCGAGAATACAGCTTGGGCCGAAAAAGGCTACATTGTGGCTTGGGAGCAGTATAAATTATCTGATAAACGAAATATTGACATTGAACTCAATACAAATTCAAGCGAAAAACCAATTGTAAAAGCAGATTCAAATTATTTGCAAGTAACTACCAAAAATTCATTCCTGAAAATCAACAAAAAAAGCGGTTTGTTAGCCGAGTATATTGTTGATGGTGATACAATGATAACCAGCGAGATGCGGTTCAATTTTTGGCGTGCACTTACCGACAACGACAAAGGTTGGCGTGCCCACGATAAGTTGAAAATCTGGAAAACGGAAGCCGATAATTATTCAGTGCAACAATTTGAATATAAAGTGGGAACCGATAACCAATTAAATGTAAGTGTTTTGGTGCAATTTAATGGCACGAAAACAACTGTTGCATTAAATTATATAGTTTTTGCCAATGGAACAATAAAAATAGATGCCGAATTTAACATCCCTGAAAAAACATCAGCTGTACCTCGTTTGGGCTTTCAGATGGAAGTTAGCAAAGTATACGATCAACTAAAATGGTATGGGCGCGGACCGCACGAAAATTATCAGGACAGAAAAACATCAGCGGCTTTTGGCATTTACAACAGCACTGTAAACGAATGGATTACGCCTTATGTTCGTCCGCAAGAAAATGCGAATCGAACAGAACTTCGGTGGTTACATTTAGGCAAAAAAGATGGTAAATTCTTTCAAATTATAGCTGACAGTGTCAGTACATTTTCGGCAAGTGCTTGGCCTTACACACAGCAGACGCTCGAAAACACAAAGCACGATTATGAACTTGTTAATCATAAACACACGACGTTGAACATCGATTGCATCCAAATGGGCGTTGGTGGCGACAATTCTTGGGGAATGCCCGTACACGACCAATACATGATTTTTTCAGGGAAATATAAAATGGGAATTTATATTCAGAAACAAAAATAAAAAAACGTGCATAATATTTATAAAATGCGGGGAATCTAAAAGATATTTTAATACGAAAATATAAAATACTCTTGATATTAGTATTACAACATAGAATTGAAATTGAATTTTAATTGACTAAAAAATCAGATTCACGATTTTTTAATTCTAAATGTGTATTTCTTTTGCGACAGATAGCTGAAAATAACGGTAAAGAACGTTACAATCATTTTGGATGGTGTGGGGTAGAGAAACAGAAAATCCACCAAGAGCTTTAATCCCAAATAGTTAATAAGCAAATTGGCCAACACGACCGATAAATAACGGATAATTTGCACTCTGCCTTTTATAGCCGAAGCAGAAAAAGTAACGTATTTTTGAAGCAGAAAGCCACTTGTAAATGTAATAGGAAAAACCAATAACATAGCGGCAATATGCGAACTAAAGGTAATTGGTCCAAGATGCAACATCTGTTTTTCGAGTAAAAAATGAAAAGTTATAAAATACAGCACCCAATCGAACACCAAATTGGACACACCGGTTACTGCATATCGAAAAAGTCGCAAACTCATGTATTTTCGAAATGGAGGATAAAAAAAATCGACCAGCGAAGTTATTTTTCGACCAACAAAAGTCAAAATTTTTCGTGTAAAAGCTTTTAAATTGTCGAACATGAAACGAATTGTTGATTAAAGAAAATAGTTTTTTTGAACTATTTTATGTACTTTTGTGCGTTGTAAAAAATAAGGTTTGCAAAGATAATACAATTACTAATTGATAATTCAGAATTTACAATTAATAATTGATAATTGACAATTGAATTATGCCCGACGACTATCATAGTTATGAATCAAGTACGCGCCAAAAAACATTTGGGACAGCATTTCCTGAAAGATATGGAAGTAGCACGTCGTATTTCTTCGAGCCTTCCGTTCGACGGGCAGCCAGTGTCAGTACTTGAAATAGGTCCTGGAACGGGCGTTCTCACGCAATTTTTACTCCAACAACCCAATATTACCCTCAAAGCTGTTGAGCTCGATAGTGAATCGGTACAATATTTAAACACTAATTTCCCACAACTTGACGTTATAGAGGCCGATTTTCTGAAAATGGATTTAAAAACCGTTTTTACGGATAAATTCTTTGTTATCGGCAACTTACCCTACAATATTTCGAGTCAGATTTTTTTCAAAATGCTCGAAAACAAAGAATCAATACCCTGCTTAGTAGGCATGATACAGAAAGAAGTAGCAGAGCGAATGGCAGCAAAAGCTGGTAGCAAAACCTACGGCATTTTGAGCGTATTGATGCAAGCTTATTATACAATCGAATACTTATTTACGGTTCACGAACACGTTTTTGACCCACCGCCAAAGGTCAAATCGGCTGTTATTCGCCTAACACGCAACGATGTTTCGAAAATTGATTGCAACGAGCAACTTTTCAAAACAGTGGTGAAAACAGCCTTCAACCAGCGCCGCAAGCAACTGCGCAACTCATTAAGCCCGATTATTGCAAAAGACCATCCTATCTTCAACGATGTTTTTTTCAATAAACGTCCCGAGCAACTTGATGTGGCTGCATTTGTTACTCTTACAAATCAAATTGAAGCTGCATTGCAGAACAAATTGTAAGCTTAGGTAAAAAAAGAGTTTAAAAATCAGTTTATAAAACCTTCGGGTTCGATTACGAATCGAAACCCGGGATGCAACTAAAAATTAGCGTCCGCAAAAACATAGAAAGGAAGCAACAACTATGTCAGAATTAAGGCTATTTTATCATGAAAATGGTAAACTAAAAATATCAAAGTCACTCGACACTTTAAAAAAAGTAGATCTCAAAAATTTAATTTGGATTGACCTCAACGATGTGCCCGACGCCATCGAAACAGAGTTGGAGCAATTTCTGAAAATTTATATTCAGGAGGATGAAGAAATTGAAGAAATTGAGATGAGTTCGCGCTTTATGCAAACCGAAGACAGTGTAGTGGTAAACGCGGGTTTTCTGCTCGAGAATTATACGCTTGAGCCCATTTCCTTTATTCTCAAAAACGGTATTCTCGTATCAGTACGCGATATGGAACTTAAATCCTTTACCGACACGGTGAAAAAGATTTATGCCAACACAAAAAACTTCCCTACAGGCTACCATGTATTGGTTACACTCCTCGAAACACGTGTAGAATACGATGCGGATATGATTGAGGAACTGACCGACGAAATTACTTCGCTTAGTAAAACGCTGAATACCGAAGACGATTTAGACCAAGATATTCTGATTCGAATCAAAGACCTTCAGGAAAAGGTAATGGTAATTCGTCAGAATGTGATGGACAAACAGCGCGTTGTTTCTAACCTTTTGAAATGTAGTTTGTTCCCCAAAGACCTTGTTCAACGCCTCACAATGGTTATTAAGGATATAAATTCGCTATTCGAATATATCCGTTTTGGCTTCGACCGTTTGGATTATCTGCAAGATACATTCCTCGGTTTGGTAAACTTGCAGCAAAATAAAATTATCAAAATTTTTACCGTAGTATCTGTAATTTTTATGCCACCAACATTAATTGCAAGTATTTACGGCATGAACTTCAAATTCCTTCCCGAACTAAATTGGAAATTCGGTTACCCATTTTCACTAGGTTTAATGGTACTTTTTTCTGCTGCAGTTTTGATTTATTTCCGCCGGAAAAAATGGTTGTAGAAATTTAAAATAATATTTTACAGCTAAATCAAAGAAAAAATCAGCTTCATCATATTTTGTTTCGCAAAATATTTTATATCTTTGTTCCGTAAAATAGAACAATATGAAAATTGTATCACACAAAAAATTAATTGATTTCTATTTAGAACATCATAAAGCTAAGACTCCTCTTGAGAATTGGTACAAAACAGCTAAATGTGCCAAATGGAAAAGTTTTGCAGATGTCAAAAAGGACTTTAATTCAACTGATTCCATTGGAAATCAACGTTACATTTTCAACATCAAAGGAAATGATTATAGACTTGTTGTGGTAATACAATTTGCACATGAATATATCTATATTCGTTTTGTGGGAACACATTCGGAATATGACAGAATTGAAAGCAAAACGATTTAACAATGTAAATTATGGAAACTAAATTAACTGAAGCAGTTTATAAAACGGCTCTGGAACGGATTGAAGAACTATTGCCTTTAGTCTCCGATAATACACCCGTTTATGAACGAAAGGCAATAGAATTAAAAATAATGTCGGATATTGTAATTGAATACGAAGAGTTGAATTATCCAATTGCTTCACCAAGTTTTATAGATGTTCTCAAAATGCGTTTAGAAGAAGAATCAATGACACAAAGAACATTTGCAAAAAAAATCGGCGTATCACCTTCCAGAATTAGTGAGTATCTTTCTGGAAAAAGCGAACCAACTTTAAAAGTCGCTAGAAGTATAAGCCAAGTGCTTCATATTGAACCTTCTATTGTATTGGGTGTATAAAAATAAATTGTTTTAAAATTTCCATTTTAGAACAATCCCTCAATAAATTTGTTTAAACAACAAACCAGCGTAAACACGGCTGGTTTGTTGTTTTTTTATCAAAAATTTAATATCAATGATTCAGAATCCTTTTGCAAACATTTCGTTCGAACAGTTTTTAGAAAATTTTAAAGCCAGTATGAAACGTGCTTACCATCAAGATGATAAGATTGATGTATTTTGCAGCACGCGCGGCATTCCCGCTCCAGTACTTTCCGAATTAATGTCGACCAACCCCTTTGCACTTACCATTCCCCGCGAATATGGCGGTTTTGGTGGAAATGTAAAACAAAACATTGCCTTTATCTCGGCAGCTTCGTACGAATCGCTAGCTCTTTCGCTTACACTTGGCATAAACAATGCGCTTTTTATTCAACCTTTTACCAAATACGGACAAGCAGCAGCTAAGCCTCACGTTTTCAGTCGTTTTTTGAATAATCAAAGCATGGGTGGATTGATGATTACGGAGCCAGGATATGGTAGCGATGCGCTCAATATGCAAACTTCGGTAACGGAAAAAGATGGAATGTTTCATTTGAAAGGCAAAAAGCATTGGCAGGGATTGACTGGTATGGCTGAGTTTTGGTTGCTCACTGGTCGCCGCAAAACGGAAAATGGTACACTGATGCGCGATGTGGAAATGTTTTTGTGCGATGTGAATGCACCAAACCAAAAAATTGTTGTTGAGGAGAGTTACGAAAATTTAGGATTGTATCAAATTCCTTACGGGTTGAATCATTTGGATGTGCAATTGCCAGCCGAAAACCGCTTGATACCACAAACTACAGGCGTTAAAATGCTGCTAGATTTATTGCATCGCAGTCGTTTTCAGTTTCCAGCAATGGGGCTAGGCTTTATTCAACGCATGTTAGACGAAGCTATTTCGCACGCTAAAAACAGATTAGTAGGAAATAAAAGTTTAATAGAATACGATCAGGTGCAAAATAGACTGGCGCGTTTGCAAGCTAATTTCACTATATGCTCCTCTTTTTGTGTGAAATCGGGTGAAGTGGCCGACATCGAAAACGATTTATTTCCTTTAGGTCTCGAAGCCAATATTATCAAAACTGTTACTACCGATATGATGCAAGAATCGTCGCAATCCTTGTTGCAGTTGGTTGGTGGCAAAGGTTATAGGTTGAACCACATTGCAGGCCGCTCGACAGTTGATAGCCGTCCGTTCCAGATTTTCGAAGGTTCGAATGACATTTTGTATCATCAAATAGCCGATG
>JFJP01037570.1_pt1 | contig 26719 bp, 17 predicted proteins | sample 431651 | NCBI WGS metagenome assembly JFJP01 (sample SAMN02602958, study PRJNA72255) | Microbial mat metagenome, whole genome shotgun sequencing project. | biome: fresh water; feature: sink hole; material: water; isolation source: purple microbial (photo- and chemosynthetic) mats found in...
GCCTTTTTTCTTTGGGCCGTAAGATTTGTTTCAAACATCAGGAGAACTGCATCCATGGTGTCGGAAAAAGCAATGGACCCGCTTTCATAGGCTTTGGAAGAAACGGTATAATTCAACCGGGACAAAGATTCGATCTCTCCACTGTAAACTGCTGCCTCGCGTTTAGCCCGGTCAACGGAAAACCACGCATCCCGAACATCGGCCGCAGTCTCTGCTTCCTTGGCTTTCAGCTCTTCCTTTAATGCCAGGAGCCGTTGTCTTGTTTCTCTCAAATAGGCCTCGGACAAATTTGTCCAGGGCATCCTGGGCAGGCCTGATCCCATGGAAGCCGGAACGGTTACGGCAAACGGCTCTTCCATTTTCATGGTGCCGGTCCCTAAAACGGCCCGGTTTTCGGTTAAGGCGAGGTTCGGCGTAACTCCGGGATAGATCTCGGTTTCAGCCATTTCGATCATAAGTTCCATCCGGGTGATCATGATCCTTGTTTTTTTCAGTTCCTGGCGGTGTTTTAAAGCAGCTTCAATTAAATCATCCAATTTCAAATCCGCCGGTAAAGGAAGCCTTTTATCTGCATCCGATCCTGCCGGGGTTCCGATTCTTGCAGAAGCAGGAAGCAACAAAAAGGATTTCAATCTTTTTTCAATATTGAGTCCTTCTTCGGAAACCGTCAGCACTTCCACCTTCATTTTTTCCTTTTGAATTTTAACCTTTGTCAGTTCCGGTATCTGTGCCTGACCGGTTTCATATTTCCGGGTGACCGAGGACTCCAGTTCTTCAAGAAGGCCTAAGGTCCGGCGGGAGATGTCTTTTGCTGCAGCATTGTAGATCAGTTCCTGATAATTTTTTCTGGCTTCGGTCATGATGGTGCGCCGGGTGATCTCAAGATCCATTAAGGCTATTTTGACTTCCTCATGAACAATATCCCCTTTCAGAGAAAGAATTCCGGGAAAGGGAAATTTGCGGTAAATGGATTCCATGTCTTCCATATTGCCGACACCGGTCATAATGCCGGCATTAAAGGCGGAATAGCTTCGGATGATGTCGTCCAGGATGGATGCCTGGCTATAAGTTTCAAGGGTGGCAAGAAATGCTTTTTCAGCATTCTTGATGGTTGCATTCCGGCCAAAAACAAGAATTTCAAAATCTTCCAGAGAAAATCCGTCAGATAAGAGATTTTGAGAAGCTTCATCATCATTAAAGGCATTTGAAATGATCTTCAGCCGATCCGGGTCAGGGGTGAAAAAGGAGGTTTCCATTGGGGGGGAGGCAAGAGTTTTTCCCCATTCTTTTCGGATCTCTTCCAGTTTGTTTTTCTGTGCCTCAAATGCTTTGTCTTCTGATGACTGATCCAAAGGCGTCCGGGGTTTCGGTACATCCTTTGCCGCATCCTGAACAGGAGCCACCTCATCTTTTTTCGTGAGACTTTGTCCGGCAAGCCCCTCCAGCCGGGCCAGGAACTTACCGTAATCCGCCTTTGCACGGGCCAGGGCCAGTTGGAAATTATACCAAACCGACTGGGTCTCCAGATAGTCGGTGATGCTGCCTTGCCCTTGTTGGTTCCATACATTTGCTTTTTCTATTGATTTTCCAGCCTCTGGGACCAGTTTATCGCGATACAGAAAAATCAGTCGTTCAGCATTCTGCATGCGAAAATAATTTTCCCTGACCAGTGCCCTGGTTTCATTGACCCTGCTTTCTGCCATGGCCCTGGTTTTTTCAACAGCCGCCTTTGCCGCTTCAACCCGGCCGGAATTCTTGTCAAATCTTATCGGCAGGGTCATGCCGAACTGGACCCCATACATGTCCTCACTTGCAGCAGAACGATCTTCGGGCTGATCGGATTCGTAAATAAGTCCCAATTTAAATTCTGGAAAAGTTTCAAACCGGGCTACCTTTGCCATGGCTTCCGATTTTTTGATCTCGGCCCCGGCCATTTTATTTTCCTCACGATTTTTTTCCGACAGGGAGAAAATATCTTCCAGGGGAAACAGGACCGCCCGATAGGATTCAGCCGTCAAAGGGCCTATAGGGGATTCGGAGGGCCGGTTCAAAAGAGCATTGAGTCTTGTGGTTTCCGTATGCTCCAGCTCTTTCAGCAAAATCTCATCATAGCCGCTCTGGGCAGACTGGGACTGGGCTTTCATGACATCGATCAAGGCTCCCCGGTTACCGGCATAGGCAGTCTCGCTGATGGTCCGGATCTGTTCGAGAAGTGCCTGATTGTTTTTCGCAATTCCCATGGCTTCACGGATATACAAAAGCTCATGAAAGGATTCCCGGATGCCGGTCATCACCTCCCGGACCGTGCGATCGAGATCAAACCGGTTTACGGCGGCTTCAGCTTTTACAGCTTCCCCTGCGGCCGAGAGTTTGCCCGGAAAAGGAATGGTCTGGGAAATCATGGCTTCAAATTTTTTCTTGTCCAGATCATCGGCCAGGGACTGCGGCCAATAGGTCAGAACGATTTCAGGGTCAGGATAGGCGGTATCGACCCGGTATTTTTCCAGAGATTCCTTCCATGCAGCCCGACTTGCCTTGATCATGGGACTTGTTTCATAGGCATAAGTGATCAGATCTGAAAGGCCCGGCCCGGCTTTAAGGCGCCGCTCAAGCATGTCCATGGGTTTTTCATCTGCAAAGGTTGGAATCGGATATAGAATCAAGGCCGACAGGATAAACGCTTTGAAAAATTTGAGTACCGGGCTAACTAAATTCATAGGATCGTGAATCCTTTTTTAAAGTCAATAAAAAGTCAAACCGAGTCGGCTTTTAATCAAGATACAATCAAATTTTATGCCACCTGGAAAAGAAATGGGAACAAACTGATAATGATATGAATTTACTAAAGAAACAAGCGGGAAAAAAAATAATCGCCGAGGCTTTTCTATTATAATTGTAGACTATTCTTCAAATCAGTGGAGACTATTCTTTATCATCCTCCGGCCGAGGCTAATGGCCTGCCATAAATGTTTCCGGTTCTTTTCTGGCCGAGCAATTTTCGCTCAGCGTTTTTGCCACCCCTTTCAACGGGCCTTCTTTCATGATCCTTGCACCCGGGGGACAGGCTTTAATGCAGGCGCAGCAATAAATGCAGCGTTCAGTAAGGGTTGCATACTTTTTTGTTTCATCAATGGCGTTTTCAGGACAGGCTGCAACGCAGACACCGCATCCGTCACAATCATCAGTTACTTCTATGAAATCCATGGGACCGCGCGGTACAATTTCTTTATACGGGAAATGTCCTGGCACTGTCAAAGGTTTGATATCCTTCAGACTTCCAATGCCGTCCAGAATCCTTGCAATCTTCCGGCCAAAGGCAAACGCCTTGTCCAGATCCTCTTTGTCCGGACGGTTTTCAGCAATACCAAATTCATTGCTGCAAAAGGAATGCTCACCAATGAAAGCGCCAGCAGCCAGGGCAATGAACCCGCTTTTACCAGCCAGATCCTTCAATTCCAGGAGGGCATCGTCATAGGCCCGGTTGCCGTAAACGACCACTGGAACAGCCAGGGCACCTTCAGCCTTGAGCCCTGCAAAATACTGTGCCGCATGTTTCGGCAGCCGTCCGCTGTAAACAGGGGCACCCATGATCACCAGATCGTTTCCAAAAACCGGCGGTTTCCGGTCTCGGGTCTCAGACTTTGTAATATCAATTATTGTTGTGGTCTCTTGTCCAATCCCTTTTGCAATTTCTTCAAGAATGCGGCGGGTGGTGTGGGTCGGGCTGAAATACATCAGATGGAAATTTTTGGGTTTCATGGGTGGGAATTCCTTATCAATAGATTTTAAACTTCTTCATTGTTTCAGATTGTCATAATGTGTTAAGAAATGCCAGAAAAATTAATTTTTTAGAAACGGGCGAATAAAATGAGTATCCAGTTTCTGCAAAGAACATTGAAAAACCATACCGTCCTTGCTTCCGGGATTCTGGGAAACAGCAAGGATATACTTGAACGGGTGTATGAAAACGGCTGCGGTCTTGTGACCTTGAAATCCATCGGACCGGAACAAAGAGACGGGCATAAAAATCCCACAGTGATCGATCTGGGCTGCGGCATGATCAATGCCGTGGGTCTGCCGTCTCCCGGATACCTGAACATGGAAAATGAATGGGCAGAACTTGAAAACAGGAATTTCCCCATCATTGCCAGCATCTATGGCGGTTCTGTCGATGAATACCGGAGAGTGGCTGAATATGTTTCTGCCAAAAAGCCGGATTTTATTGAAATCAATATCTCCTGTCCCAATTCCGAACAACACGGCATGATTTTCGGCATCAACCGGGAGTCTTCCAGGGATGTGGTATCTGCTGTGAAAAGTGTCATCTCAATCCCGCTCATTGTCAAACTCACCCCCCAGGCGCCGGACATTGCAGATATTGCAAAGACCTGTGAGGATGCAGGAGCCGACGCCATCTGCGCCATCAACACGGTGGGGCCGGGCATGGTGATCGATATTGAGTCGGGAAGACCGGTTCTGGCCTTTAAAAAAGGGGGGCTATCCGGCCCCATGATCAAACCTATTGCAGTCCGGTGCGTATTTGATATTTATAAAGCGGTCTCCATTCCCATCATCGGCCTTGGCGGCATCATGACAGGGGAAGATGCAATAGAAATGATCATGGCTGGGGCAAGCCTTGTGGGGATCGGCACTGCCGTCCGCTACCGGGGGATTGACGTTTTTAAGAAGGTTGCCGATGAAATGGATGCCTGGCTCAAGAGCCACAATTTGAGCCACACGGATATCAAAGGGGCAGCCCATAAGGATTGACCGGGAAGGAAGAACCATGACAACAAAACCCATTACCGACCAGAAACCCGTCATGCTCCGGGTAACCAATAAAAAAATGGAAAACCCGGGTTATGCCACCCTGTTTTTTGATTTCAACCTTATTTTCAAACCGGGTCAGTTCATCATGGTCTGGATTCCTGGGCTGGATGAAAAACCCTATACCATTTCCCATCATTCTAAAAACAAATTTGCCGTCACCATTGAAGCCAAAGGCATTTTTTCCAGAAAAGCCCTGACCCTTGAAAAAGGGGATCTCGTCGGCATCCGGGGCCCTTTTGGCAACGGATTTGATATCAGGCCGGGCCAAAATGCCGCCGTTGTCGCGGGCGGATGCGGCATGGCGCCCCTGGCCACTCTGGTGGAAGGCCTTCCCGAAAGCATAACCTTTATTCATGGAGCCCGGTCAAAGGATTTTATTCTTTTCCCCGACCGTTTTACCATCCCACGGGAATTCTGCACGGACGACGGCAGTTTCGGCCATAAAGGCCTTGTCACCGACCTCCTGGCGCACCGGATCACCCATGGAAAACCGCTGGACATGGTTTATACCTGCGGTCCGGAAATTATGATGTACAAGGTTTTCGAACTCTGCGAAACCCACGGCATCCCCTGCCAGGTCTCTCTCGAACGCTATATGCGATGCGGGTTTGGGGTCTGCGGGGCCTGTGTCTGCGGAAAACAGGTGGTCTGCAAGGACGGGCCGGTATTTCACTCAAAGGCCCTCAGGGAAATGAAAGATTTTAATAAAAAAGCCCTTTTAAAATCAGGAAAGGAAGTGGACCTTTCCCTGTATTTTTCATGGCGCTGCCAATAGAACAGATGATGATGATATAAGGATAACTCGCTCATGACCTATAAATCAGAATTTATTGAATTTCTTGTGGAATGTAATGCCTTGAGATTCGGAGAATTTGAACTCAAAAGCGGCCGGATTGCACCCTATTTCATCAATACCGGCATGTTTGACACCGGCTTGAAAATCAAAAAACTGGGCGCCTTTTATGCCAGGGCCATCCAGGAGCATTTTGCCGATGACTTTGATGGCATCTACGGCCCGGCCTATAAGGGAATCCCCTTATGCATCTCGGCTGCTGCGGCCCTGTCCGACAGGGGTATGGACAAAGGCTATGTTTTTAACCGGAAAGAAGCCAAAACCTATGCCGACAAAAGTGTTGTGGTGGGAATGCCGCTTACATCAGAATCCCGTCTCATCCTGGTGGATGATGTCATCACCTCGGGAAAAGCCATCCGGGAATCCCTTGAAATCCTGAAATTCTGTGGCAACCCCAAAGTCTCGGGCATCATCATCAGCGTCAACCGGGAAGAAAAAGGCAAGACCGATGAGAACGCCTTAAAAGAGGTTGAAAAAAACCTGGGCATTCCCATCCACGCCATTGTTACCATTTCAGACATCAAAACCTGTCTTCACAACAGAAAAATTAACGGCAAAATCATCCTGGATGACCGCATGCTGTCCAGGATCAATGCCTATCTTGAACAATACGGAGCTGGTTGAAACTCATCTCCCCCGGTTCCCAGAATTTTCTTGACGGTCCCGGGTTTCTATGGGATGTCAATATCCTGAATAGGTGCCGTGTCTTAATTGCAGGAGTATTTCAGGATGTATAATGGATTTTTCGGTTTCCGTGAAAAACCGTTCAAGCTGGTTCCCAACCCTGAGTTTTTGTTTCTGGGCAGAAGTCATGAAGAGGCCCTGGCCCATCTGACCTATGCCGTATCGCAGGGAGATGGTTTTGTCGAGATCACCGGTGAAGTGGGAACCGGGAAGACCACCCTGTGCCGAGTGTTCCTCGAAAACCTGGACAAGGATGTTGAAGCCGCATTTATCTTTAATCCCAAACTGGATTCGGTTCAGCTTCTGAAAGCCATCCATATCGAACTGTCCATCCCGATCGTTGATGAAGATCCTGTGTCACTGACAAATACCCTGAATGAATTCCTGCTGCAAAAAAAAGCCCAGGGCAAATCAGTCCTCCTGCTCATTGATGAAGCCCAGAACCTGGGCCGGGAAACTCTGGAACAGCTCAGGCTGCTCTCCAATCTTGAAACAACCCGGAGCAAGCTGCTCCAGATTATCCTGGTAGGGCAGCCGGAACTTTGTGACATCCTTGATGCTTATGAAATGCGGCAACTCCGGCAGAGAATCAATTTAAGCTGTCATATTTTGCCCCTGACCCGTAAAGAAACCCATGATTATATCTCGCACAGAGTCAATGTGGCGTCACAAAAACCTGAAACCCTTTTCACCGCCAGGGCCGTTGATCTGATATATGCCTATTCCCGTGGCATCCCCAGGCTCATCAATATTGCCTGTGACCGGTCTTTGCTTTCTGCATACAGCCTGGACCGGAAAAAAGTGACACCGCACATCATAAGGATCGCCATAAGGGAACTGGACACCCGGAAGGCAGCCCGAGCCGGGTACGGGTCTTTTTTCAGAAAGACCGCCGGAATCGTATTCTCATTGCTCCTTGTGGCTGTTCTTCTCCTGGCTATGATTAAGGGCATCCGTCCCGGTTGGTTACCTGGCAGTCATCCTGTCAATCATATTGCAGTTAAAACCGATATTCCTGAAATTGCAGAAGATCCCGTACCATCCAACTCCTTACCACCAGAACCGGTCTCATCCCCAAGCCCTGTTATTGAAAAAGCGGAGGTCAAAAAAATCCTGTCGGGTATGAATATGGCCACCACTCGGGAAAATGCCCTGGCCCATGTCCTTTCCCAGTGGGACCGCCAATCCTTGATTCAATTCGACTCTTTTACAAAAGAAATCGGAGCAGACCCTTATTTTTTCAAGATTGCCGCGGAGCAGCACAATCTTGAGATCCTTCAGGTGAAAGGGGGGCTGGATCTGGTTAAAAAATTTAACCTTCCGGCTATTCTCGGGTTTACTTCTCCGGATCAGAATGAAAAAGGCTATCTTGCCATTGTCGGGATATCAACAGACACAGAATTCGTTGTTTTTTCGGGAAGCGGCAATGAAAAAGTCAGACTTGACACAGACGAACTGATGCCTTTTTTGAACGGAGATGTTTACATTGTCTGGAAAAATGTTTTCGGAGCCGTTGGAACCATATCTGAAACCTCTCCCATCGCTTCGGTGGTCTCGGTCAAACTGCTTCTCAGACAGATAGGGCTTGCCTCCATTGATTCGACACCTGTCTATGATCATGCCGTCAAGGAAGCTGTAAAAAAAATTCAGGCAAAGCACGGCCTGACTGAGGATGGCCTTGTGGGGCGTATGACGAAAATCATCCTCTTGCGTGAAAAAGAACAAGGATCAATCCCCTGTTTAACTGAATATGCGTTAAGCGATCCATTAAAGGGCAATTAAAATGAGTACCATTTTAAAGGCTTTGAAAAAAGCCGAACAGGAAAGCCCTGAGCAGGAAAATAAAAGCAGATCCTCTTTAACCCTAAACGTACGGACAATCCTTAACTCAAGGATTCAACATCAGCAGCAGGGATTTTTCTTAAGCCAAAAAGGATTGATTTTCATCCTGGGTGCTGTGCTTGTCATTGCCTCTGTTTCATACATTTTGTTTTTTCCGGATAAGACAATTCAACCCTCCATTGTTGATTCCCAACCCCCTCCCGCGGTTGCAGGACAGAATGTTGTCGTTCATAAGATGGAGAGCCACTCCCCTGGTGTTGAAAAAGCGTTGACGCCACAGGAGCAGGATATCAAAGAAAAAGCACCTGAGCAGATTTCACAGCCGCTTTCCAAACCCGGTTCCCGGAAAGAAGAAATCCTCCCCCTGAAGGATGGAATACTGAGTGTCCAGGCCATTTCCTGGTCAAAAAACCCATCAGACCGGATTGCCGTCATCAATACCAAAATTGTCGGAGAAGGAGAATCCGTGCAAGGCTATGATATTCTGGAGATTGGAAAGGATGAGGTGATTGTCCGGCTCTCGGACTCGGATCAGAAATTCAGGCTGGCTTTCAAATATCAATGACGATTTGAAAAGGGCCTGTTCCGCTTTTCATGAACTCCTTGAAAAAAGTTTACACCTGCACTCAAACAGATAGATTTACAAACAACTGATTTATGCGGCTTATATAATCCATGTTTTTACAGGGTTTTGACAGATGATCAATGCAAGGGTCCTTTTGCTTCAAATCTTTGATGGACTCTAAAAATTCTATATTGCCGGAAATAAAAAGGATGGGAACGGCTTGGTTTGTTTTCCGGATATGATGATAGACATCCATACCCGTGAGTTCTCCTGGAAGAATATAATCCAAGCTGATAAAATCATAGTTGTTTCTGTTCAATAAATCGATTGCGATTTGTCCGTTAACGGCAATATCCACTTTGTGATATAAGGGGTCATGGGTCAGTATCCGGTACTGGACATCCGAAATAGCCTGCTCATCTTCAACCAGCAGGATATATTTTTCACGGGTATTAATTTCTTTTTTAACTTCTTGTATTTCTTCTTCTGTTAATCCTTTTCTTATCACCGGAAGGGAGATGACCACCTTTGTGCCTTTTTTCAATTCAGAAAAAATTGAGATTCCGCCCTTGTGCTGTTCAATATATTTTTTCACATTGGACATGCCGTAACCAGTTCCTTTGATACCGGATTTATACATACGGTCCTTATCTTTGCTGCCCTTAAGGGTAAAGGAAGGGTCATAAATTTCCCCGATAAATTCAGAAGGGATGCCGCATCCATTGTCTTCAATCTCCAAATAAATAAACTCCCCCTGATGATAGGACCGGACGATGATTTCTGGTCGCTCAACAAGGCTGACAGCATGAATTGAATTTTGAACCAGATTTACAATGGCATGTTCCATCATACCCGGATCAGCCAGGAGATCAGGTATCCCTCGACCATACTGCCGGATCACAGAGATACCTTCCAGATCCTTTTTCAAGAGATTTATCACAAGCTCCATTTTCTCATCAATCGAGAAGAATTCCTGTCTGGGTTCCTGATCCCTGGCAAAGGCCACAAGATTTTTGGTAAGGTTTTTTCCACGAACCGTCTGTTCAAAAATCAGTTCCAGTGTTTTTCTTGTCTGATCATGGGGACATTCCAGCAGAGCAAGTTCGGCATTGCCCATGACCACACCTAGGATATTATTAAAATCATGGGCCATTTTTCCGGCAATCTGCCCGACCAGGGCAAGTTTTTCTGCTTCGGCTGCCAGGGAAAGGGCCTCGACTTTTTCAACTTGAGCCTTTTTTAATTTAGTGATGTCTTCTCCAACACAGATAATTCTTTCAATGGATCCATTCGGTTTCAATACCGCATCAAAGGAACCTCGAAAATGATGGATTCCGCCGTTTTTGTCTTTGAGCCTGTAATCTAAAAAAGCCTTTGAAATGTTTTTATTTTTGGCATTGCCCAGGTGCTCAAGTAAAGGCGTGATATCCTCTTCTTCCACCATCGTAAAACCGGATTTTCCGATGAGTTCTTCCGGCTTAAATCCCAATTGTTCATGTGAAGGGCTTGCATAAATATAATCGGCATTTGCATTATGGATGGAAACAAGGGAGCTGGTATTCTCGGTAATCAACTTGAAAAGTTCCTCGCTGTTCCTTAATGCTTCTTCCACCTGCTTTCGTTCAATGGCAATGGCTACCTGGTCAGAAACAGATGATAATATCAGCAGATCCGGCTCATCGTATAAATCGGCATCTGTATAGCTCTGTACGGCGATCAGCCCGATCACTTCATTCCTGGTCATCAACGGGACACCCATCCAGATCAGGGGCACGGGCCCCCAGATGCCTTTCTGAGCTGCTCTGGTTTCAAGCGCCGTTTTCCTTAAAAGAATGGGTTTTTGTTGAGAAACAACCAGACCGCTTAGTGAATCATTTTCATTAAACTCTTTGATTGAAAAAAAATTCTCATCCATTGTATCAACATAATAGGGGAAGTGGAGCGTTCGTTTCTTGATATCTGCGATGCAGATAAAAAAATTAGTGACATCCAATACCTTACCCAATAAATGGTGAATCTGCTGATACAGATCAGATAAATTTTCAGTTTCCGTCAATGCATTGGAAATGCCAAACAGCGTCTTATTAATATCTTCTGACCGTTTTATGTGGGTCACATCTTCAATAAAGGATTGCATGCCGGCCATTTTTTTTAACCCGTTTTTATCTTCAAAAATGGCTTCTGAAGTGATCCTTATCCAGCGTATTTCATTTTTGGAATTAAGAAGTCTGATTTCATAGGCATCCGTGCCTGTTTTCCCTTCCTGCCGGAGTCTGATTTTATTTTTAACAATTTTTACATCATCCGGATAAACAACGGAATGATAGGATTTCCGGAGCCAGTCTTCTTTTTTATAGCCTGTGATTTCCTCAAGTTTTTTGTTTGAATAGGTAAATTCACCATTTAAATTTGTTATAAATATTCCAATGGGCGCATTATCAATAAAGCTTCTGTGAGTTTCTTCATTTTTTATTAGAGTATATTCTATCTGCTTTCTGTGCAAGGCAAGTGCGGCTTGATTGATAAATGTTTCGATCAATAGAATTTTCTGAGATATCAGGTTTTCGTTCTCCCCTTGACGGCAGATAATGATGGCATCGCCAAATAGTTTTCCTCGACTGGCAAAGCCCATGGCATAGATAGTACCGATATGGAGCAATTTTTCGATTGTCTGGCAAACGAGTTTTGGAATGGTTTTAAAGCTGAGTTCATAAAGGCCTTGAGGGCCCTTGGCCATTTTTCCCGACAAAAGAACCGTCATCGCTTCTGCATCGTTCAGCACCACTGAAATTTCTTCAGGATTTCTGTTTAAAAGTTTAATGATACTCTCGGTAAATTCACCAAGTCCTTTCAAAGATTTGATATGAAAAAGACGGGTGTTCTGGTCATACTCATTGATGAGGACGATGGCATTGCCGACAATCTCTTTGAGCCGGGTTCCAATCACCTCGTAAATATTTTGGTCCGAAGAAATATCAAAAAGCTCTGCGGCTGTCTGGGACAGGAACACTAAATCTTTGGAATGTGTAACAGCCTTTAACTCTTCATCAATGGTTGGATTCGACATGATGCTTTCCTGTGGTTTTTATTTCGTTTTAAGTTATGGTTATTTCAGACCAAGGTCAAGAAAATAGTTGAGATATTAGATCAAATCAACTGCTCAGGATAAAATCCGTAATGTAGATGTTCTCTTTCATTTCCTTTTCCAGAGTGGATTCAAATTCCTCGCCTTGGTGATGGCCGGGGTGGATGATGGTCTTTTTATCCAGAGGCATAATCCGGGTTTTGATGGACTCGACCAGTTGGGTCAGGTTGCCTCCGGGAAGGTCTGTCCGGCCTGCCTCGCCGACAAAAATGGCATCGCCTGTGAAGAGGTGTCCCTCACATAAAAAGCAGACTGATCCCGGGGTGTGGCCGGGGGTATGAATGACCGTCAGCAATATTTCTCCAAACCGGATTTCATCACCATGGGCAAGCTTGATATCTGCCGGGTACGGAGGCGGAAGCCCAACGGCCCGTCTTGTTTTCTCGCGGACATCCGGGTCCTTGAAAAAATCGTCATCATCCCAGTGGATGCAGGATGGAACAGGAAATTCATTTTTAAAAGATAGGAAGGAAAAAATCTGGTCTGCATGGCCATGGGTGTTTAATATCCTTAAGGGGGTGAGGTTTTTTCCCCTCATAAGGGCAATCAGGGACTCTGTTTCTCCTCCCGGATCAATGATGATCGCCTCCCGGGTATTTTTACAGACCAGCATATAGGTGTTCAGGTTAAAGGGGCCTGAAACCCTGCGGATGATCTCCATATTCTCAAACTGCCCAGGCATCAAACACGGCCCGGTTTTTTTTCAGCATATCGCCGGACAGGAGATCTTCCAGGGCTGCGTCGAAATGGACTTTAGTCACTCCGGGGATGAGCGCATTCTTTGATACAGCCCCCAGGAGGGCCATGTTCTGCATACGCGCATCGTCCATGGTTTTGATTTCCACCCGGATGGCCTTTGCACCGGAGATTTGACAAGCTGTTTCAACATTTTCCAGCGTTATTTCAGGGGTCTGGCCCAGACGGACGGAAAGCGGCTGCCAGGAAACATCCAGGAAAACAAGGGTGCCGCCTTTTTTCAGGTACAGGGAAGCGCCCCGCAGGGCCTCGTGGATTTCCATGCCGAGAACAAGATCGGCCCTGTTTTTCATGATGAGGGGGGAATGAACCCCATCGCCGCAGCGGATCTGTGATATGACGATGCCGCCGCGCTGGGCAAGACCGTGGGTGTCCACAGCAATGGCCGTGATGCCCGCATGATCGATGCCCCTCAAAAGGGCCTGGCTCAAAAGACCGATGCCCTGACCGCCCACGCCGGTGATATGAATATTAAAGGGTTTCATTTTGCCTCCTTTCCAAAGACAATGGCTTTTTCAGGACAGGTCTGGCGGCATGATCCATCCCCAATGCACAGATCCAGATTTGTGGTCACGCTGCCGTCGGGTTTCCGGGTAAAGGTCGGGCATCCGAACCGTTCCACGCAGTCATGGGTCTGGTTGCAGATTTCCGGGTCAATGTCCACATGGGTCTGAACAAATCCTGGCTGTTTTCTTTTCTGTCGGGAGTATTTGAGCATACAGGGGTGCTTGGCGATCACCACGCTGATGCCCTTGACGGCCATGGAGGTTTTAACCAGTTCCGTCAGCTTGGATTGGCTGTAGGTGTCGCAGGACAGGATGCTTTCAACACCGAGGCCTTTCAAAAGATTTTCAACCGGGATGACGCTGCCTGCATGGTCCTGGTGGCCGGTCATGGCCGTGGTGCCGTTTTCCATGAGGATGAGGGTGATGTTGTGATGATTAAACAGGGTGTTGATGAGGCCGGGGAGTCCTGCATGGAAAAAAGTGGAATCCCCTAAAAACGCCACCACCCGTTTTTTATCATTAAAAAGCGATAGCCCGGACGCTATGCCGGTGGAAGCGCCCATGCACAGCAGAACCTCTCCTATCTCATAGGGCGGCATATATCCGAGGGTATGGCAGCCGATATCCGCCACAGTGACATCCTCTTTTTCCAGGGCTTTTTTGATGGCGAAAAAAGCGCTCCTGTGGCCGCAACCGGGACACATCTGGGCTGGTCTCGGCGGCACGGGAAAAAGCAGGGCAGGTGAGGCGGGTGATGGTATTACCATATCCGGCCAGACGGCAGATAGTTTATCCCTGGTCTTATCCGGTGTGTATTCCCCTACAAAATCCTCATCTTCGGTTTTGCCGATCACTTTTGTTTTCACGCCATGATCGTAGGCCAGGGCCTTGATCTGAAGTTCAAGAATATCATCCAGCTCTTCCAGGATGAGAATTTCTTTATGGGAATGTAAAAATGCAAGAATCACTTCCGGGTCCAGGGGATTCACGGCCCCGAGTTTCAGGATATCCGGCCGGTAAGAACTGAGCTCAAATACATCCAGGAGGGACAAAAAGGTGAGACCCGAGGTGATGATACCTTTGTTTCTGCTGTTGTTGGATTTGATTTCAGTGTTCAGACCCGCTTGTCTGATATACTGCCCAGCCCGTTTCAGTTTCTGGATAGATTTGCGCTTCATGTCCAGGGCCATGACGGTCAAGGCAATATAGGGGCCATTGGCACGGCTGAAATTTGTCCTTGAGGGCGCCGGGTTTTCATAAGCGCTGAACTTTATTTTCTGACGGGCGTGGCAGACATGGGTGGTGAGCCGCACCACCACCACAGTCTGTTCCTTTATGGCCAGGGCTGCGGCATGTTTATAATATTCATAGGCTTCTTTTGGGGAGGAAGGTTCCAGCACGGTCACCCGGGACATTCTGTAGACATTCCGGTTGTCCTGTTCGTTCTGGGATGAATTGGCGCCCGGGTCATCTCCCAGAACCACCACCATGCCGCCGGTGATATTCATGAGGCTGAGCTGGACAAAGCTGTCCAGGGCCACGTTGAGTCCTACGCTTTTAAAAAATGCGCAGGACAGGTTCCCGTTCAGGGCTGCGCCGAATGCCACCTCCGTTGCCACCTTTTCATTGACGGAAAATTCAAAATAAAAGGGCCGCTGATCTTCGGGGATACTCAGGATGGCAGCGGCGATCTCAGGCGTCGGAGAGCCGGGATAGGATGCAATCACCTTTGTCCCGGTTTCAATCATGGCCCTGACAACCGCCTCATTACCCATAAAGATTTCTTCAAAAGGGTCTTTTCCCATAAGGACTTCACCAGTTTTTTTCATCTTATTTTTCCTTATTGGTGTTCATCACGCTTATCCTTCCTGTCAAGTGATGGATCACCCCTAACAGGTGTTGACTATTGCCGCATTCTTACATAAAGTCATAAGAAAAAACAGAGAATTTAAAGCAGAGGACAAAATGACCCCTATCCCATTAACCCCGGACATGATGATCGTATTCGGTTTTCTTATATTCGTGACACTGCTCTTCATCTTTGACGTGGTCCGGGTGGACATGGTAGGGCTTCTCATGATGGTGCTTCTACCTTTGTCCGGGGTGATTTCTCCGGTTGAAGCCATATCAGGCTTAAGTTCCAGTGCGGTGGTATCCATCATTGCCGTTCTCATTATCGGGGAGGGTCTCGATAAAACAGGGGTCATGAACAACCTGGCCCGGATCATCATCAAGATTGCCGGTAAAAGCGAGGCCCGGATCATGGCACTGATTTCAATCTCGGTGGCCTTTATCTCAAGTTTTATGCAGAATATTGGTGCGGCAGCCCTTTTTCTCCCTGTTGCCAACCGGATCTGCCGCCAGGTCAATGTTCCTGTGTCACGGATTCTTATTCCCATGGGGTATGCCACGGTTCTCGGCGGATGCGTCACCCTGGTGGGATCAAGCCCTCTCATTTTATTAAATGATCTCATGGCCTCTTTCTGGTCCAACAGTCAGGATCTTGTGGGCGGAAAATCCTTTGAACCCTTCGGTCTTTTCAGCGTCACTCCCATCGGCGTCACTCTTGTGGTTTCAGCCATTGTCTATTTTATGATTTTCAGGAAAATCGTTTTACCGGCCGTTCCCATAAAAGATGAAGACCTTTGTCTTTTGGACCAAGAACTTGAATGCACCTATGGCCTGGAAATCCACCAGGCCTATGAACTGACCGTGCCGGATACGTTTGTAACAAAAAGGCTGGATGAACTTTTTATCCGGCCCAAATATCATTCCACTGTCATCTGCATCTGTAAAAAGGGGCCGAAGGGCCAAAAATTTGCCATCCATGTCCCCTCCAGGGCGGATATCATTGAACCCGGCGATGTCCTCGGCATCATCAGCAACAAGGATCATATCCATCGCCTCACACGGGATCTGGGCTGGGAACTGCACAATGATCTCAACCATATGGCCGAAGCCCTTTCTCCGGACAATACCGGGGTCGTTGAAGCCATTGTCACGCCAAGATCGGAAATGGTGGGAAAAACCCTTCACGGGATTTATTTCCGGAAACGATACCAGGTGAATCCTATTGCGCTTTATAGAAGAAACTCAGTCTTTTTTGAAGACATCTCGGAAACAAAAATTCAGCCCGGAGACGCCCTTCTCCTGTTTGGGGAATGGGAAAAATTTAACCTTCTCCGTCAAAAAAAGGACCTGGCCTTTACCGAGCATATCAAGAATTCAACCCTTCGTCCTGAAAAAGCGGGTCTGGCAGCCGGATGCCTGATTTTTTCCCTTGTCCTGGCCATGGGATTCAAGGTTCAATTGCCGATTGCCCTTCTCACCGGGGCCATTGCCATGATCCTGACCCGGGTACTGACCCTGGACGAGGCCTATCTGGGCGTTGACTGGATGACGGTATTTCTCCTGGCAGGACTTATTCCTCTGGGTCTTGCGTTTGAAAAAACCGGAGCCGCGCTTTATCTGTCAACAAGTCTGGTCAATCTCATGCAGGGATTTCTTACGCCGCTTGTCCTGTTTTTGCTCATCGGTCTTTTAACCTCTTTTTTCACTCTGGTGACATCCAATGTGGGTGCCACGGTCCTCATGATCCCGATCGCCATGAACATGGCCCTTCAGTGTCATGCAGATCCAAGGATGGCGGCTCTGCTGGTTGCCCTGGCAGCTTCCAACACCTTTATCCTGCCCACCCACCAGGTGAACGCCCTGATCATGAGGCCCGGTGGATACAAGGTCGTGGACTATGTCCGGGCCGGCACCGGCATCACTATATTATTCATCATCGTGGTCATGACCCTCATGTATTTTTTTTACGGTATTTCAGCTCAATAGCAGCGCAAAAGAACGGAGATAGAAATGAAATCCTATATTGATTCAAGACACGAACAGTTTATCAGTGATTTTCAGACCATCGTGAATATCGACTCCAGCAGCGACAATAAAAACGGGATTGAAAAGGTGGCCCGGTTTTTTGAAAACCGGTTCAGGAATATCGGACTTGAAACCCGTGTCATGTTCCTTGGGGATGAAGAAATTCCCTGTCTTTATGCCGAGCATAAAAAAGAAGGCAAACCCTTTGATGTCATGTTCCTCGGCCACATGGACACGGTCTTCCCGACAGGAGAAGCCGCAAAACGTCCCTTTTCAATCCGCGACGGCAAAGCCTTCGGCCCTGGCGTCTGTGACATGAAGGGTGGGCTCCTGGTGGCGCTTCATGCCGTTGAAACAGTGAAGCATGAAGGCCTTCTGGATTCTCTCTCTATCTGCGTTGCATTTAATGGGGATGAGGAAACCGGCTCCCATGCGTCAAAAGACTGGATCATGGAAACCGCCAGGAAAAGTCTTCGGACCTTTGTATTTGAACCGTGCAGGCCCGGATATCGGTTTGTGCTGCAAAGAAAAGGTGGGGGCTCATTTCATATGACGGTAAAGGGCCAGGAGGCACATGCCGGAGCGGACCCTGAAAAAGGAATCAATGCCGTGCTAGAACTGGCCCATCAGATTGTCCGGATCCATACACTCAATGAAAACGGTAAGGGCACCTCAGCCCAGGTCACGGTCATTTCCGGCGGGGATAAAGTCAATATCATCCCGGCTCTGGCCAAGGCTTCTATTGATATCCGGATTTCCATGCAGGAAGAAAAAGAGCGGGTTGAAGATTTTTTTAAAACCATGGCGGATTACACTTTTTTAAAAGGTTCGAAAATCACTGTCCAGGGCAATATCGATCGTCCCCCCATGGAGTCGGGAGAGGCTGCACAGAAGCTCTGGGACCTTGTCCGATCCACCGGAAAAACCATGGGGCTGCCCATGGAAGCCATATCCACAGGCGGATGCTCTGACGGAAATTACACGTCCTTTAGCGGCACGCCCACCATTGACGGCATGGGTATTGTGGGCGCCAATTCCCATCGGCCCGATGAATATGCCGAACTTAGCAGCATAGATGCTATGGTGCTCCTGACGTCCCGGGTTTGCAAGGCCATTTCAGCTTTGTGAGGAAATTCTCTGGGTAAAAACCGAATCACCCTTGGAGGGTATATGGATAAAAAAGTCAGTGTTTTCCGGATGAATCTCGTTTCCAGATTTATTGTTTTTATCGGCATCTCCTTACTCGTTGTCATCTCGGCCTGGGCCTATTTCATTATCAAATATCAAAACGGAAAAGTCATGGACCATATCATTTCAGATACCGACCGGCTCACCGAAACCATCCGGCTCGGCACCCATTATGCCATGACCCTCAATTCCAGGGACGATATCAACCAAATCATCAGAAATATCGGACAGCAGAAAGGCATTGAACAGATTCATATCTATAATAAGGCCGGTGAGATAAAATTTTCCAATATCCGGGACCAGGTCAACACCCGGACCAATATTAAGGCCGAAGCCTGCAATATCTGCCACGAAACCGACCCCCCCTCAAGTTGTATCGACCTTGCGCAAAGGACCCGGATCATTCAATCCCCCCAGGGATACCGCCTCCTCGGGATTATTACCCCGATCTTTAATGAGGTCGGGTGTTCCACCGAGGCCTGCCATTTTCATCCGGAGGATAAAAAAATCCTGGGAGCCTTAGATGTGGTGGTTTCCCTTGAAAAAAGAGACAAGGAAATCCGGGATGCCAAAAAAGCCATCATCGGATTGGCCGGCGTTGCCTTCATCGTCCTGTCCTATATCATCTTTATTTTTGTTCACCGGTTTATCAATGTTCCCATCAAAAAGCTCATCGCCGGGACAGCACTGATTTCGGAAGGTGACTATGAAAGCAAGGTGGACATCCGCCGGGACGATGAAATGGGGCTTCTGGCCCAGGCCATTAACACCATGGGGGATCAGATCAAGATCCAGAGGACGGAATTAAATGAACAGCGGGACGAATACCGGACCCTTTTCGACTACGCCCCCTGCATGATCAGTGTCCAGGATCGGGATTACAGGCTATTGAGATGCAATCGCCAATTCATTAAAAATTTTGATCCCAAACCGGGCACTTTCTGCTACCAGGCCTATAAGGGCCTTGATCATAAATGCGATGATTGCCCTATGGAAAGGGCTTTTAAGGACGGAAAATCCCATTATGGGGAAGAATCCGGCATCGGCAGGGATGGTATCGTTCACCACTGGATTTTGATTACCTCCCCTTTGAAAAATTCAGAGGGAGAGGTGGTCTCTGCTCTGGAAATGAGTATTGATATTACCGCCAGAAAACAACTGGAGAAAAGGCTGGAGGCGTCTGAAAAAAAATACCAGTCCATTTTTAACAGCATCCCCAATCCCGTCTTTGTCCTGGATCAGGAGACCCTTTCCCTGGTGGACTGTAACCCCAGCGTTCAGGCGGTTTATGGATTTTCCAAAAATGAAATCCTTCAAAAATCCTTCAAGGATTTTTTCCTTGATGAAGAAAAAGATAAAATGGCGAGCCTGATCAAATCCTCCCCTGTTCTGAACCAGGTGAGGCAGCAGAGAAAGGACGGCCAAACCCTCCATGTTGATATCTGGATCTCTCCTCTGGAATACGAGCATAAACAGGTGTGGCTGGTCATCACGAGCGATATCACCAAACGGCTTGAAACGGAACGGGAGCTGATCCAGGCCGGCAAGATGGCCACCCTGGGGGAAATGTCCACGGGGATCGCCCATGAGCTGAACCAGCCCCTGTCCGTGATCAAAACGGCCAGTGATTTTATCCTGAAAAAAATCAACCAATCCTCGGCCATTGAAGATTCCATCCTTCACACACTGCTGTCTAAAATCAACAGCAATGTGGACCGGGCTTCCAAGATCATTGAACACATGCGGCATTTTGCCCGGAAAACCGATATCAATTTTGAAAATATCCATGTGAACGATATCCTGAAAAGGGCCTATGATATCTTTAGCCAGCAGCTCAAGGTCCGTGGGATTGAAGTGGTCTGGCATCTTTCGGGAAACCTGCCGCCCATAACGGCTGACCCCAGCCGCATCGAGCAGGTATTCATCAATCTTCTGGTGAATGCCAGAGATGCCATTGAAGAAAAAAGCCATAAAACCGGTTCAAAAATCGAAAATGAAAAAATATTCATCGAAACCCTGCCGGAAAATGAGCAGGTCATTGTGAAAATAAAAGACACGGGGATCGGTATCCCGGAAAACCTCAGGGAAAAAATCTTTGAACCCTTTTTTACCACCAAGGAGGTCGGAAAGGGGACAGGACTCGGGTTGTCCATCAGTTACGGGATCATCAAGGAATGCAAGGGCCATATTGAGGTATCACCGGAACAAGGGTCCGGTGGAACCACTTTCAACATCCGGTTCCCCTTTGCAAAAGATGGAAATCGCAGGGATCTTACGTAATGTCCTTGGGAAGCCGAACATGGATCACCGTGCCCTTGCCTTTGGCCGAACGGACATTGATCTCCCCGCCGTGGCTGCGGATGATGGTTTTAGAGATAAACAAACCAAACCCTGTGCCCTTGCTCTGTTTGGACGAAAAGAAAAGATTGAAAATCTTTTCCAGGGTTTCCCGGTCCATGCCGATACCGTTGTCGCGGATCTCGAAAATAATATGGCCGGCGTCTTCCCTGATGATGAAATTGATTTCATGATTTTTTTTCGACAGGTCTTCGGTACAGGCGTCAACGGCATTGTCCAGAATGTTGATGAGGGCCGAGCGGATATCTTCCGCATCGGCCATGAACCGGTCCGGGGCCCGGCCGAACTCGCGTATCATCCTGATCCCGTGGGGCAATGCTTTCTGCTCGGCAATATCCGCCACATCCTCTGCAAATTTCAATGTGGGAATGGGTGCGATCTGAAGCTTTCTCTCTTTCGAAGAATAGAGAATATCAAAAATCATCTTTTTGATGCGGTCAATGGTCAGTTTCAGGATATCCAGGCCCTCGCTTAACCGGGCCTTATCCTCTTTTTTGACAGCCGATTCAACCAGGTAGAGTCCTCCGTCCAGCCGGGTCAGAAGTCCCTTGATGCTGTGGGAAATGGAACCGATCATGCCCCCCAGGGAGGACAGGTGGTCCTGGAGACTGATCTTTTCCCGGACCAGGTTTTCCAGGTTTTCTGTGTAGCGGCACAACAGTTCCTGGGTCAGGATTTTTTCATTGGCCCGGGCCAGAGCGATTTCCAGAGAATCGTTGCTGATGGGTTTGGTGATAAAATCAATGGCCTCATACTTCAGGCTTTTGACGGCAATATCCGTGTCGCCGTGACCGGTGATCATGATGACCTGGGCATAGGGATTTTCATGCTTGATCCGTTTCAATATTTCAATACCGTCCATGCCCGGCATTTTGATATCCGTGAGCACGATCAGGGGGGCTTTCTCCCTGAACAGGGCCAGGGCCTTTTCCCCGTTTTCCGCTTCCAGGACCTCATAGCCCATATCCCTGAGGGAAATGGCCAGGACCTCCCGGATATCGGTTTCATCATCCACCAGCAGAACAGATCTGTGTTCCTTTTTTTCCATCATGGGTTTCCTCGGCGATAGGTTTATAATATTGCATCTATGGCGTCAAACACCTGCTGATCCTTGAATCCTGCCAGAACCGATGCACTGTTCGGGCACACGGCCGCACATGACCCGCATCCCTGGCACATGACCGCGTCAACCACAATCTGCATGAGATCCGTATCCAGGGAGCGGGCCCCATAGGGACAGGCCTCGATACAGCGTTCACAAAGGCTGCACAGGCTGTGGTGCACCTGGGCCGTTACTGAGGCCGCCTTGATCCGGGCATTCCCGATAATTCTTAAGGCCCTCTGGGCACATGCCTCGGCACTGGCCACCGCTTCAGTTATACTCCGGGGAGAATGGCAGAGCCCGCAGGCAAACACCCCCTCTTTCAAAGAATCCACAGGCCGCCATTTGTATTCTGCTTCCCGGAAAAACCCAGAGGCATCGGTTTCAGCCCCAAAGCAGCCCGCCAGGCTTTTGGGAAGCATGGGCACCACACCGGTGGACAGTACCACCAAGTCTGCTGTTATTTCCAGGGGCAGGCCGAGAACGGGTTCCATCCCGACAACACAGATGCTTTCACCGGAAGGGGTGATCCTGGGCGGATGATCCGGGTCATACTGGATAAAGATAATATCTTTTTTCCTGGCCAGGGTGTAATAGTGTTCAAAAAATCCATAGGCCATGATATCCCTGTAAAATATATAAATCGCCAGGTCCGGGTTCAACTCTTTCAAATGAAGGGCGTTTTTCAGGGCCGAGATACAGCAGATCCGGCTGCAATAATTCTTTTGTGAGGCCTCCCGTGACTCCACACACTGGATCATGACCACGGATTCCAGGCGGTCAGGGGTGAGGGTGCCGTCGGAGAGGCGCTGTTCCAGTTCCTTCTGGGTCACGGTGTTGGGATTTTCCCCGTGGCCATAAGCCGATGTTTCAGCCTCTTTCCCACCCGTGGCAAGAATGACGGCCCCGTGCTCCAGGGTTTGGGAAAGATCGGTTTCCGTATCCCGGAGGGTCGTCAGGAAACATCCGGCGCTGCCGAAAGACCCGGTCACCTCGGACCGGGGATGCACATGAACCAGGGGGTGCTTTTCGATGCGGGCAAGGGTGTCTTGACAAAAGACCCTGACATCATGGCCCTCTATGGTCCGCTGAAGCCAGATCAGGTTTCCCCCGAGACAGGGCTGCTGTTCCACCAGGTCCACTTCAAATCCGTGGTCTGCAACGGCTAGGGCCGCCGTCATTCCGGCGATGCCTCCGCCGACCACCAGGAGTTTCCGGATGGAAGGAACAAAATGATCAGAGGGCGGATCAACCCGTCTTAAAAGGGCTATCCCCATCTTTAATGTATCTTTGAGGGCTGACACATCGAATGTTCTCTCCTGAAAGGAACGGATGTCCACCCCGCCCACAAGGCCTGGATGAAGATTTGACAATTGCGCCAGCGCCCTGATTTTAAGGGGCTGGGTGCAGGGAAGACAGGCCCCGATCAAAAGGCGATTCTCGGATGCGCCTGAAACCAGGGCCGTCAGTCCGGCCCATCCTTTTTCCGTGCAGATCCGGTCCAAAAAGATCACCTCACCCACCACCGGATCTTTCATCAAATCTTTTTTCAGACCGGCCTCTTCACTTTTTTCAAGAACCGCCTGTCCGCAGGTGCAGACCATCACCAGGGCTTTGGGCAGTTCCCGGGTAACATCCCTGAACCGGGTGGGGGCGTCGGGCTCGGGGGAGAGGCCCCCACCCTTGGAATGGATGAAACGGGAGGCGCAAAGGGATGCTGAACCGGCCTGAATCACGGAATCACTGATATCTTTCAGGCCTGAGATGGAGCCCCCTAGAAAAACCCCTTCTTTTCCGGACAAACTGGTTGAAAAGGGCAGGGATGCGGCAAACCCCCATTCATTCAGGGTCAGACCGGCCATCCGGGCAAGGCTTTCCATGTCTGAGCCGGGCCTTTGCCCGATGGACAAAACGATCATATCGAATTGTTCCCCGTGGCGGATGCCTTCATGGTCCGCATAGAACACATCCAGACCGCCCGTTTCTTTGTTTTCAATCACCGTATGGACCCGGCTGCGCTCAAAGCGAATCCCATACCGTTGATCCGCTTCGGTCTGATAGGCATGATAGGATTTGCCAAAGGCGCGCATGTCCATATAAAAGATTACGGTTTCAACCTGGGGTCCTAATTTTTCCTTTACCAGCCGGGCTTCCTTTACCGCATGCATACAACAGACCGAAGAACAGAAATCCGAATTCGTCTGAAAATCCCTGGACCCCACACACTGGAACCAGGCGATCCTTTGGACCGGCTTGGCATCGGACCGTCTCAAGAGTTCCCCATGGGTGGGTCCACTGCCGCTGATCAGCCTTTCAAATTCCCGGCTGGTGACCATATCCGGATATATGCCGTAGCCAAATGTGTTCTTGGATTTTGACGGGTCAAAATAGTCTGCGCCCGTGGCTAGCACCAAGGCATTCACCTCCAGCTCCTGTTCTTCCACCATGTCCATGGCCTGGTAGATCTCAAGGATTTTCGGAATAAAGGTCCGGGGATCAAAGGGCTTGAGCAGGTAATCCCCGGCCCCTGTCTTCAAGGCTTCTACCGCTGTTTCCACCGTGGCGTAAGCCGTCATCATGACTATGGGAAGGGTGGGAAAAAGTTCTTTGGCCCTGGTCAGGAGTTCTACACCGTCCATGCCCGGCATTTTGATGTCCGTGAGCATGAGATGAAAGGGTTTCTGCGACAGAAGATCCAGGGCGGCCCGCCCAGAATCCGCCATATCCACGGAAAAACCTTCATCCAGAAGCCATTCCTTTAATGAATCTCGGACAATGAGTTCATCATCCACGATCAGGATATGAAACTGTTTGCGTTTTTCTTCCGGGAGCCTTATGGCTCCGGCGGGACAGGCCGTCACACAGGCATTGCAGCGGTTGCAATGTTTAAAATCAATGGTATAGGCATTGGGAATCATATGCGGAACCGGGAGATAAACCGCCTTTCTCAGGCCCATCCCCAGGTTGAAGGAATCCGGGACCTCCACCGGACAGACGGCGGCGCACTCGCCGCAGCCCAAGCACAGGGCCGGGTCAATGGCGGATGCAGGCTTTTCCAGGGTCACCTTGAAATTCCCGGGCTCGCCTTGAATTCCCTTCAGCTGGACGCCGGAAAGGATATTGATGTTTTCATGAAAAAGGCCCCTGCGAAGGCAGGTCTGGGAGGATTCATCCCGGTTGACCAGAGGCAGCATCTTGCACATGCCGCAGCCGTCCGTGGGGAACTGGTAATCCAGTTGGCTTAAGATACCGCCGATGCCGGGGGCCTTGTCCACAAGGGTGACCCGGTATCCGAATTCAGCCAGGTCCAGGGCGCTACGGATGCCGCTAATCCCTGCACCTACGACCATGGCGGTCCCTATCTTTTTTTTCATGATGCCCCCTTTATCCCCACCACTTCCGGATATTCATCTTTTTCAAAAACAGAAAGCGGTATGGGCTCGTCCACCCGTCTGCCAGCTTCATAATCAAAGGCCTTCTGCGCCCCATGGGCCGAAGTTCTGAAGAGTTCCATCAGCGGGATGTCATTGGGACAGGCATTGGAGCACTGGCCGCAGCCCACACAGGTCAACCCGATATGGGCCATCCGGGTAAGGTGGAAAAAATCCGTGTCCACCGGCATTTTAATCTTACCTTTTTTCCTGGCCCATTGAAGGTACTGATAGGGATCATGGTCAAAAACATCGGTGACAAACACGCATTCTTTGCAATAACAGACCGGGCAGGCCACCCGGCAGTTATAACAATTGACGCAGCGGGAAAGGTATTGGGACAGTTTTTCAAAACTTGAGGTCAGCGCCGAGGTCTCTTCCATCATTTTATCTCGTTTTGCCGTGCGGTCCGAGACCAAGCCGTCAATGGCTTTTTTTCGGCTCGCCGGTTCAGAGGCCTTGGAAAGATTCAACCCCTGGACCAGCGCTTCCCCTTTGGATGTGGCCGCTTCCACCAGGACCTCCGTCGCATGATCAACGCCATAGTTCTCCGGCACGGGGTGCTCACAGACGGTGCAGGCCCCGGCCAATTCATACCTGTCAACGGGACCGGAACAGCCGCCCAGGACCTGTTCATAAAACCTACGGGTGGACCCTTCTGTTTCTGCAAATTTTGCATAGTCCCTATTGGTATAGGCCCCGAGGCAATCCAGGCCGATGATGACCACATCCTCCAAAGATCCCTGCCGAAGCTTGATCAATTCAATAAAGGCCCTGATTTCGCAGGGTCTCAGAACCAGCCCCAGTTTTTCACCGGACGATTTTTTGGTCAGCCGGGAGGCCATGCGGGCCGCATTCAAGGGAAAAGCGGGGGATAGGGGATCGGCCTGGGCCAGATCATCCGGGTTATAAATCAGGGCCGGCATCACCACCGCCTTGTGGGGAAGCTGCCGGGGGATCAGGAGTGCGTCTATTTTATCCGAGGCCAGCAGGGATACAAAAAAGCCCTGTAAACAGGATGAAAGGTCCTTGTCTTTGACTTCAATCTTTGAAAAAAGGGTCATATCTGCCTCCGGGTTGGCGGCTGAAGCATGGAAAAAGGTGAAGAGTTCTCTCTCCAGCCGTCCGAAAAATTTAAATCACCAGGGTCTTTTTTGTTTCAATGGGCCCCAGTTTTTTAACCTGGGCCGTCATCTCACAGATGGTTTCGGCAAATTTATGGCCATCGCTGGCGCCGATCCAGGTCAGGCGGAGCCGCTCTTCTTCAATCCCGAAAGGCCTGAGAATTTCTTTGAGCAGTTTCATGCGCCGCCGGGCCTTGAAATTTCCATTGATATAATGGCAGTCTCCGGGCCGGCACCCGCTCACCAGAACGGCATCGGCCCCTTCCAGAAAGGCTTTGATCACATATTTCGGGTCCACCATGCCCGTACACATCATCCGGATGATCTTGATATTGGAGGGGTAGGACAGCCGGGAGGTGCCGGCCAGGTCTGCCGCCGTATACGTGCACCAATTGCAGAAAAATGCAACAATGACGGGTTCAAATTCTTTCATGGAAGTCCTCCTTTTCTTAAACGCCT
>JFJP01027390.1_pt1 | contig 26706 bp, 26 predicted proteins | sample 431651 | NCBI WGS metagenome assembly JFJP01 (sample SAMN02602958, study PRJNA72255) | Microbial mat metagenome, whole genome shotgun sequencing project. | biome: fresh water; feature: sink hole; material: water; isolation source: purple microbial (photo- and chemosynthetic) mats found in...
TTTGACAAGAACACTGATTCATATTATATTAAGATAAATTTTTCAAAAATAGAGGTAAATAAAGAAACAAAGCATTTTTTTAAAAATAGCAAAGGTAGGAGATTTAATTCTTTTGAAATTAAATGAAGAATGTCCTGCTGATATCTTAATTATAGAATGTAAGGAAAATTTCTGTTTGATTGATACAAAATCAATGAATGGAAAATATGAATATTCCTTAAAACTGCCAATCCGTTCAACTTTTGGTAATATTAGATTAAATTAAAAAAACTAAAAAATTATTTGAATTAGTGGAAAAAAACAGCGAAATGAAAGGGAAAATGTTCGAATATGTGAAGATTCTATCTGGAAAGATAGAATACCAGTCTTTCAAAAACAAAAGCGAGAATGTTGAAGGCACCATTAAACTAAAAAAAGATCCTAAATGTGAAAAATTCACTATTTCGAACGTGATTCCCAAAGCTTCAATTTTGGTTTATGCAGATTGGTAAAAAATAGAAAAAAACTCTTTTTATTTTGAAAAACAAACAAAAATTTGTTTAAGGGTTATTGGGTTGGTTCTTTTTGTTGGAAAAGATACTTTAATGCTTCAAAACAATAAAGCCAATCGAATAAAATGTACAAAATTGGATAAAAAAATTGATTCTATCATTTTTGCTCTTTCCTTAATATCCTTATCTACAACTTTGGTACTAACCAATTCCTAAAATTAAAATTTTTCTTCTTCAAATTAACAAAAGATTTGCAGCATTATTTCAAATTACAACTTTTCTTCTGAGAAACTGTTTGATATTAATCAAATTAAATCCAATTTCAATTACAACTATCTTCTATTTCATCTCATTGGATATATTCCGTTATGTGCATATATGATAGTTCAAATTATAAAAATCCTTAACAAATTCCTTTTGGAATTTTATAACAATAAAAAAGACAACACCCCCTCTTTGCGGATTAAAAATCCTCATAATTTCTCTGATTTAAGTAATATTAGCAATTTGTTCATAGAGAAAAGCACACTTATAAAAGAAAAAGAAATAAAAATCAAGGGATTATTAATAGATCAAACTTTCTATTTTTATGAAAATTTTAATAAAAGTCAGATAAAATCAGCCTTACAATTGAAGGATAAGAATGATCTATGGAAATATAAGAGTTCAAAACTTTTTTCCCGTGAAAAATCTATTGAGAAAAACCTCAATAATCTTTCAATGGATTCAAATAATCCTATCAATGCAAACAATGACTCTGATCAAACAAATAAACAAGGTCGGCTAATTGAAAGCAATATAATAGATTCTAAATATTTAAAAGATATGAAAAAATCCACATTTCTCTTCAAAAAAGGAAAAACATTTATAAATTCCCTCAAAAAAAACTTAGTTCACAAGACTTTCAACGATTATGAACACTTTTCTGCTCTATTTTCCACGGAGGAAAAACATCAGAAACTCTATGAAATCCTACAGGTCTTACTCCTTTGTCATTTCACCAAGTCTAAAATTGATAGAAAAAATTTTGAAGTTATTACTGAACATATGAACCCCGAAGATCAAGCAATTTTTGAATTTGCTTCAAGGCATGATGCTTCTTTTGAGAGTTTTTTAGTGGTGCCCAAAAACAATATTAAATGCTTCAACATAAAAATTAATGGGATTATGCAAACTTTCCCGATTCTGGGTGTCAATGAGTTCACTGATGTTAGGAATAGATTTTCAATAGTCTTGCATAATACCAAAGAAGATAATGCCGTTTTGTTAATGAGATGCAATCATCACTCATTATTGGAGATTTTGGATATGAATGAAATCGATAAAAGCAATCTCAAAGTTTTTTTAGATAATATGAAAACATTTGGCTACCGATATATTATTTATGCAAGAAAGGAGTTGGATATGATTGAAGCCTCACACTACATTCAAAAATATAATATTTGCAAAACCAGCCTGACAATCGAGCAGAATGAGCTTAATAAATTTTATTCAGAGTTTGAAAATAATAGCAAATTGGTGACAGTTCTATTTGTTAAAGATAAATTGGTAGTAGGTATAATTTAATTAACCTATTTCTTAAAATAATATTTATAAAAGGAGCTAGAAAATTTGCAAATTCGATAAAAGAAGCTGGCTTGAATTTTTATCTTCTAAGCAACGATTCAGAAAATAGTTTAATTTCAGCAGGTTATAACTCACGATTGATTGATGAGAATAATAAAATAACTAGTTTGGTGATTGATGATGTAAATGAAGGAGTTATCACAATTCGAGGCATTCTTTCCCAAATTAAAAAGATCAGTATGGAGGAATATGATCTCTCTAAATCAAAAAAAAAGAGCATAAAACGAAATTCTATTTTGGTTCGTCTTGACGAAAAACCCCAATTAAAAAACACTCTCCTTCTTATAAATGGCAAAAGCTTTGAAATCATCAAATCTAATGAATATCTTTTCAACCATTTTTGTTTCATTCTTTATATTAATAAAGGTCTCATCGGATTCAATATGGAGCCTCATCAAAAAGCTGAGCTGTTGAAGATAATCAAGATGAGAGTCTTTCAGAATTCCATCTGTTTGGCGGTTGGAGATGGATATGATGATTTGGCGATGCTTCAGGAATCAGATTGTTCAGCCGAAATTTCAAAAATCAGTGAAAAAATAAATTTTAATCTTTCTCATCAAGCAGACATTTACTGTGGCGATTTCAACTATTTGAATTCCTTGGTTTTTGCTTGTAGTAAAAGTTATTGTTTGAAAATCGAAAATATTTTGGTTTATCTCACATATTCCTCATCATTGATGAGTGGATCTTATTTCTTTTTCTTTTGGTTTTCGAATTTCAATGGCTTTTTCTTCCTTGAAAGTTTTAATTTTTACTATCAAAATACCTTTCAATTCATCATACCAAGCATATTCTATTTCATTTATGGTGAAGAATTCAATCATAAAATCTTGTTGATTTTTCCAGGTATTTATAAAGATTCCAAAAGTACAAAAAACTTCTTAAAAAACTTGATAAAAGCAATGATTTTGGCTTTTTTTGATTTAGTAATCATTTTTTTCTTCGGGTTTTTTTTTCTAAACATCAAAAATGGAACCAGTTCAAATTTCATTTTCATTTCATCTAATATCTATATTTTGAATAATATATTTTGCTTTTATTATTTTGTGTTTAAAATCAAAAGAATTTTGTTCTCAGCTTTTTTTTCAACCTTTATTGTTTTGTTCTTTTTTTTCATTGGAATATATTTTGCTGAATTAACTTATCATCTTGACGCATTTAATGATAACATTCTAAACAATTTCCTCATTATTTTATTTGACCATGAAACGTTTTTCCTCAATATTTTCTTGTGTTTCTTTTGGAGTGTGGGACATTTTTTAATCGAAAATTATTTGGAACCTTTTATATTTAAATCCGATTACACAAAAATCCAGGGATTAATCAATCAACGTTTTAAATTTATTTATTTATTTTTGTTTTATTTTGAATATTTTTAGATAATACCAACAAAGCTGTAATTTTAGATCAATTGAATAAAACTTCTGAAGAATCTTCAATAAAGTAGAAAATTGTGAATTTCTAAAATTAAATTATTGTTTTTTTTGGTTAGAAAAGACATTAAACAAGCGATTAAGATTTGTTTTCCTCAAAAAAATATGGATGGATTAATTCAAGATAGTAAATTTAATTAGTTTTATTTGACCGATTTGGCATTATTATCCTAGTTTTGAATCCTTCTGAAAAAAATAATGACTTCAGCTTTAACAAATTCACTTTAGAATTCAAAGATTTAGAGATGGAAAACAAATATTGGGAGAAAAATTTCATGGAAAAGGCAATAATTAAAAGGCATATGCAATTAGTGATTGTTGTGGTAAAAAAAAATAAAAAAATTTGGTGTTTTATAAATTTCTTCTTTTTAGTTTTTAGTTTTGTTTTGGATTTCAATCATGATAATCGTCGCTGGAGAAGGTAATGATGCATTTGAATCTGAAATGGTGTTTAATGATATACTTGCTGCTTTCATCTTTGAAAATTTTTCATTTTATTTGATAAGCTTTATCAAATTTAATCTTTCATTTGATAAAAAATTAATCATATTTGTAGGTTTTATATTCTTTTTAAATATTTCCTTTGTTTTTAGAATTCTGTGATGAACAGCTTTTTTTTCCTGTTTTTTGTTTTTATGTCGAATTCCAAAATGGATTTTTCAGCTCTTATACTATTTTTATGGCTCTTTACAATAGTGATTGAATATATGTCCCCATCATTAAAGATCATATTCATTCGATTATTAGTTATTTTCATCGTTTTCTCAATTAGGTTTTTGAGATAAAAAATTCTTTAATTATATATTTGTTTTTTAACAAGTCTGACTCAAATTGTGGGAGGCGGGATAACGATGCACAAAACTCCATTTCTAAAGATTCAAGAAACTTATTCAATTTATGAGAAATTATCTTTGTTTTTTGTCACATTTCTGTGGATAGTTTTCCAATTCATTGAAAGCTATCAAGTTTTTCATCTATTTTTTAAAAATTTAAATTTTTTAAATTATTTAGCACAAGAAAAAAAACCGGGAAATCTTTCTTTCCCAACTTACCACTTCAAAAGAAGTCGCTCAAATCAATGAAATTTTATCATTGTTGGTCCCCAAATTTGTTAAGGATCTTCTTATCCAAGGTAAATTCTCCACTAATTTAAAAATTATTACATTACCAAATCTTAATTTAAATTAATTTCCTCTTTAGGTATCTATACACTATCTGAAGAACAAGGCGAAGTTTCGGTTTTCTTTTGTGACATCTGTCATTTTGATGATATGGTCGCTTCGGAAGGCACAAACATTGTCAAAATTTAAAAATCTCTTAAATAAATTGTTGTTAGACTGTCGGAAAAACTTATATGGCTTGTTCTGGCCTCAAAACATCTCATTCTTACTTTCGAAATTCTAATAAAGAATACAATTCGACAAGGAAGATCCTCAACTTGGCATTTGAAATCGAAACTTACGTAAAAACTGTCACTTGGGGCTCAAAAGGCACTCGTATTTCTTTGAAAATTGGGATACATTTTGGTAATGTGATAGCAGGGGTTATAGGTTATCACAAACCACAATTTTCATTGATTGGAGACACAATTAATACCACAAGTCGGGTGTGTTCAACTGGAATGGAGAATTCAATTACTTTATCAGAAGAGGCATATAATCAAGTGAAGAATGAAAAGGATATCAAGTTTATTTTGAGGTGTGTTGAAGCGAAGGGAAAAGGAACTTTAAATACTTATCAATCGTGGAAAATTGGTAAAAGTGTTGAAAATCCATTGAAGAAGAAAATTGAGAAGAATAAATTGAATGAGCAAAAGCATACGGAAAGAAGAAATGTGAAGTTAAAGAGTGTGTTGGTGCATGAACGAAATACTCTTTTTCTTAGGAAAGACATCGTGAAAAAAAATTTAGGAGAAGATTTTCTTGGATCTAGGGTTGAAATTTTGCATTTGGGGAAAAATTCAGATGAAAACTCTTTTAATTTGACTAATAAATCCAAAGAAAATCTTCAAAGTGAGAAAAAAATTTCAACCTCAAAGCAAAGATCCACATTATTTGATTTAATCGAAGATTCAAGGAAAATCAGTTTGAAAAAAATATATGAGCGGCAAAAACCTTTTCTCTATATGGAAGAGATTTCTAGTTCAAACAAACAAACTACAAGTCAAAAATCAATTTCTAACTTTACTAAAAGCATTGGAACAAGTAATAAGGAGTTTTTCGATCCAGTTTCCATTCATTCAAGAAAATTTAGCAATGAAGAGGAGGAGATTCATCAAAAATTGAAGTTTAATGGGAATTTTTTTCTCGAAATCAGTGAAAACGATGCTGATTTGAAAGATGAATTTATTAACCAAATGATTTTTATAGAAAATAAAAGTGTAAAATGTGCATGTTTCATTTATATGATAATCAATTTTATTCAATTCTTTGATGTCATTTTCTTTAAATTCTATGAATGGGAATGGGATTTTTATTTAAATCTTGTGTTTCGACTCATTATTTTCTTTATAATGCTTTTTTTGGAGATTTTGCCTTATAATTTCTTTATTAAATGGAAAAACCTCATTATGTGCATTAAAATAATAATTCTGGGTTATTTGATTTATAATTATTATAATAGGGCTTATTTAACAATAATTTCTTTGCTTGAAGTTGTTGTGTTTTTGAGATTGACGATTAAATTGTGTATTTTCTTTCAGGAGGCTTGCTTTATTGTGATTTTATTATTAGCCTTTGTGATCATTTTAATTGAGGCTAAATTCTTCACACATTTTTATTTCTATTCCGAATTCATTTTCCTACTTTCTGTTATCACGTTATACCTTTATAATAAAAGGAGAAAACAATTTGATGCTGTCATAAAATTCAACGAAGAAAAGCACAGTCTTTTAGTAAAAAAAAAATATGATGTGCTTATAACAAATTTATTGCCTATTCATGTAACAAAAGCCCAAAATTTAATTGACTCTTTTAAAGAGGTCACCATTCTATTTGCGGATATCACAGGCTTCACAAAATATTCAAGCGCTGTGAGTCCCATGCAAGTCGTTGATATGTTAAGAGGACTGTTTACAGAATTTGATAAATTATGCAAAGAACATGAAGTGTATAAAGTATATACAATTGGAGATTGCTATGTTGTTGTAGGATTTTTGGATGCGAATTCAAGGGATTTTGATAATGAAACATTGAATGTTTTAATGATGGCTTTTTCGATGTTGGACGTCATTAAAGAGGTAAGAAATGACTTGGATTTTAAGGATTTAGATATGAGAATAGGAATACATCGGGTATTTTTTTTTTTAAATAAAATTAATTTTTTAAAAAGGGACAAATTATTGGAGGGATCATTGGAACTGATATCGTGAGATACGATATTTATGGGAAGGATGTTATGATTGCCAATAAGATGGAGTCAAATGGGGAACCTGGAAAGATTAATATAAGCCATTCTGTGAAGAATGTGGTGGAAAAAAAATTCGCTGAAAAGTTTTTTGTTGAGAAAAATAAGGAGATCAATTTGGATTCTTTTAATGATTCGATTGAAAGTTTTTTTATTTATGAGATTGTTTAAAAAAAATTAGGCGAATTAACTGGTTTTTTTGAATAGACAATTAAATTTAAAAAAAAAAAAATTTATTTAATTTTTTATGAATTTGAGCAAATTTTTTATTTCAAATTCTTGAAAATCTTCGATCAAAGTAAAAGATCTGATGAATATATTCAAATTGTTAGATAAGTGCAGCTTGAATAATTTTTATTTAGCTGCTGAATAATAGTATGTTTTTGAGGGAGAAAATAGCAAAAGACTTTTGTCATTATTTAAGAATATGAAGACACAATTAAATTTTCTTTCATTTCGAACAAAAATTCTGTGATTTGGAAGATGGAGTATGGAATTTATAATTAAATTTCTTCATAGACATTTATCTGGATATGGTGGGACAGTAGACGTCGTAAATTTGAAAGAAGATCTCATATTAGCTAAGAAAAAACTTAAAATAATCGAATTCTCAAATAATTTTCGATTGGATATAATGAAATCGTTCAAAATTTAAGGCGAAAGAATTAAAATTCAATTCAATATTAATTTAAGTTTTTCCACAAAAAAATTAAAAAAAAATAAAACATAAAAAAGTTTATTAATGGAAGAACCTATCTTTATCAAAATCCTTATAATCGGCGATTCAGGCGTAGGCAAAACCAGTCTCCTCAATCAATACTGTTATAATAAATTTGTGAACAACAACCCCCCTACTGTCGGTTGTGATTTTTCTACAAAGGTGCTTCACAATTTCAAAGGCAAGACGATAAAATTGCAACTATGGGATATTGCAGGTTCACAAAATAAAAACAATATAATTAAATTATTAAATTAAAAAAAGGACAAGAAAGGTTTCAAGCAGTAAGCAAATTATATGTTCGAGGGGCATTGGGTTGTGTGATAGTGACTGATATTACTAATGATGAGAGTTTTAAATCGAGTTTGCGATGGAAACAAGTGATAGAAGAGAATTGTGATTATTTGGATAATGCGGCGATTCCAATAATTTTGGTGCAAAACAAAATGGATTTAACTAATGATAAAATGAATAATAGCAAAATATTGGACCACAATTATCTGAATAAATTTATTGAAGAGAACAATTTCTTAACTTATATACAAACTTCCGCTAAAGAAAACCTGAATTTGCAAAAGATTTTTGAAAAATTGGTTGAGGAAATTCTTAGAAGAGGGCTTATTATTGATTCTTCGACGAATTTTGAAGAAAGGAGCAGATCTGTGGCTTTGAATAAAAATGCTTCGATTTTCAATGAAAAAAAAAACAAGAAAATTTGTTGTTTTGTTTAAAAAAATAAACATGTAAAGAAGAAAAAGAAAGCAAAATATTGTTTTGATTATCATTTTATTTAAATTTTAGAAAATGGATAAACCTTTTATTAAATTATTATCTAATAGAAATATAATTGTTTTAATTCACAAAAAAAAAATAATACTTTAAAATAGTGCAGAAAATATGAAAAAACACAAAAGAAATTTATTATTTCCATCCATACTTGAATTTTTTTTTCTTAAAAAAATTGTTCTTTTTTTTGTTTAATTTTTTTTATTATCAAACTTGTCAAGATCAAATGAAAAATGCCTTTAACACACATCTCATTGTATAAAGAACATTTTCTCACCCAATTATAATATTATGTAAAAATGTTTAGCAATTACAAAAAGTTAGAAAAAAAATAATAAAACTGATCATAATTTTCAAAATCGCATTATTTTTTTTAATATTATTACGTAGGTAAACGAAATCATAATTTACTACATATGAAAACTCTAAAATTAAAAATTTTTTTTAAAAAATCTGCCTTTTCAATAATACGAATCGTTGATTTCGTAATAATTCGGAAAATTTCTGAAAAAATCCAAGATTCATATAAATTGGAAAATTAAATCGATAATTTAATAAAAAAAAAAAAAAAAAAAAAAAAAAAAATGAGCCACTCATTCGTTCCATTCAAGCTTCCCGACCTACCATTTGATTATGGAGCCCTCGAACCGGTAGTTAATGCCGCAATAATGGAAGTCCATCATAAGAAACACCATCAAGGCTATGTAACTAACTACAACGCAGCAGTAGAACAATTGTTGAGTGATCATGGCGATCTAAACAAAACTGTCAATTTGCAAGGTGCCATCAAATTCAATGGTGGCGGTCACATCAACCATTCCATTTTCTGGACCAATTTATCACCAATAAACAAATTCGGAGGCAAATTGCCAGCAAAGGACTCAACACTCTCACAAGGAATCATAAAGACATGGGGATCTTATGAGAACTTCGTTGCAGAATTCAATAAAAAAGCTGTTGCTGTTCAGGTTTCTTTTATAATAATTTTCCTTAAATCTCATAAATTTCTTTTAAATAGGGTTCCGGATGGGCTTGGCTAGGCTATAATAAGACAACAAAAAGCTTACACGTACAAGAGATGCCAAATCAAGATCCGTTGAGCTTAACCGGACTTGTTCCTCTTTTAGGAATTGATGTTTGGGAGGTAGATTTTCTTAGTCTTTTAAAAATTTTAGCTTAATGTTTTTTTTCTTTTTCTTAGCATGCTTATTATTTGCAATACAAAAATATGAGAGCCGATTATTTGAAGGAAATCTGGAAAGTTATCAATTGGAAAAATGTGGAAGAGAGATTCTTAGAAGCAACTAAATAAAAATCAGATTTTAAAATAAGTTATAATGATTTTAACTAAAAAAATTCAAAACAATCTTAATTTTAAGGTTTTTTATTAATAAATTTTTTTTGTTGGAAAATAAACTGAAATTTTTTATTGTGTTTTTTTGATATTTATTTGAAAAATTTTTCTCATTTTATAATACCAATTTTAAGCCAAATTTAATAACAAAAAATTTTAAAATATTTGTTTTTCTTACACTTTTATGAGTTTTGAAAGCTCTGAAAACATTCTTTCTGCAAATCTCAAACCAGATTTGGATTCTAATAAATTAGACTTAGATTCAGCGAAAACTTCACATTTATTTTCTTTTGAAACCTATTGTGATTTTCCAAAAGAAAAATCTCCTTCAAGACAAAGAAAGGAACGAAAAACAGTTCTATGCCATAGAAACAAAATCGCAAAGACCTCACTTTTGAGGAAACGTCCAAGCTTATGTCAAAATAAATCAAAGAATGAAGTTTTTTGCAAATTAAAAAGGAAAAAAAGTGTAGTTTCACAGAAAGTTCTTTTTTTTTTTAAAGTGTATTTTTAAATTTTATGTTTAATTCTGAGAAGAATTTAAGCTCTGAATCGTTTGAGAAAATTTTAAATGAGAATATTCCTGCCAGTTTCAGTGGGCACTTACTCAGTTCTGAAGATAAGGGCCAGAAAAACGAGAAAATTGTCAATCATTTTTCATTCAAAAAAGACCAAATCATAGAGAATAAATATAAAGTTGGATGAAATTCAAGATTTTTTAAAAAATATTTTATTGTCAGATTCTAACGCATTTATCTGATGGAACTTTTGGAAGAGTTTTTAAAGTCAGATCGCTTCGGGATCACAAAATCTATGCGATGAAAGTAAGTTTTTTAATAAAAACATGTGAATTCTGATTGTTTTAAGGTTATCAAAGGAGTAGCAAAATATGTGGAATCAGCAAAAGTATTATATTAAAAAAAAAAAATTGCTTAAATTTGTTAAAATTATAAATTTTTTTTAATTTTTAATTTTTTAAAGTTTTTTACTTAAAATTTTATTTTTTAAAGGATGAAGTAAAAATTTTGAATCACCTCAAAGACAAAGATTTTGACAATAAAAACGGCGTCATTCACATTATAGACGCTTTTGAAATCGGCAAAATTTATTTCTTGGTGTTTGAAAAACTAGGAGCTTCACTTTACGATGTGATAAGAATGAACAAGTTTTTGGGTTCATAAAATATATAATAGATTATTTATTAAAATAAAAATTTCTATAGGTTATCCACTAAATTTACTTCAATCACTAATCAAACAAATGCTCACTGCATTGAATTTCGTGCATTCCTTAAAACTCACCCATACTGATTTAAAGGTTTTTCAGATTTTTTATTCTAAAACAAAAATTTAATGGATATTTCAAAAATAAACGTAATAAATCTTTAAAAAATTAATCAAAACTCTCTTTAGGTTTTATCTGAAAACAATGACATAGACACTATTTCCCAAAGCAGCTCAGGAACAAATAGCAATGAACATGAGTGTTATTTTTACCCAAAAAACGATAAAATTAAACTAATCGATTTTGGAGGTGCTACTTTTGATTTCGGTCTTCATAGTCGAATAATTAACACTCGACAATATCGAGCTCCTGAAGTGATTTTGGGATGTTGTGAATGGAACAATTCCAGTGATTTATGGTCTCTTGGATGCATTATCGTTGAAATGTACACTGGACACTTATTGTTTGATACACATGATAGTTATGAACATATAGCTTTGATTGAAAAAGCTATTGGTAATTATACATAATTTGGTTTTTTAATTTCATATGTAAAGTAAAATTCAAAAAAATTATCGTCAGGTTTTTTTTATAATTTTTTTTTAGTTTTATTTAATTTTTAGGAAATATTCCTTTTTGGATGGGAAATAGAAGCGAAAGTTGTTGGGAGAAATATTTTATTTTGGAAGAGGATTATTTTGCGGTAAATTTCATTTCGAATTTATCTTTTTTTATAATTTTTATTGAGAATCATAAAACTTACTTTGATTTTCTGAGAAATTGCTCTGATTTAAAAACTTTGAGAAATTTGGCCTCAATAAGAAAATTGGATGTAAAAATTGTTTTTTGAAAGTTTTATTTTAAATTTTTGTGAATAAAATATAGGAAATGTTTCAGCCTGAACATGAGGAATTGAAAGATTTGGTAAAGAAAATGATGAATGTGAACCCAAAACGAAGAATTTCATGCCAGGAGGCCCTTAAACATGATTTTTTTAATCAAGAATTCAAAGATTTTCTTGATTGAAACCATATCAAATATAAAATAATTTATAAAATAATGCTTATGAGATGATAATTTTTTTTCATAATATTTAGATTTGCTTAATGTGATATTTTATAAATATTAAAAAATGTAATTTATTAGCTTTCAAATTCACTTTTTTTGACCAAAATTTTTTGAAAATTCGTTAAAAAAAATAGAAAATTTAAATCTTAAAAATTAAAAAAAAAATCAGCAGAAGAAAAAAAAACCAAACTGCCTTAATAAATTTAATTTGAAGTTTAAAGTACGCATTAAAATGCAAGCACATTCAAATTAATATTCAATTTTTGGTTTTTTTTTCCTTTCATGAGAGATTTTTTTTTTAAATTATTAGATAAGATTTTTGTTAAAATAAACACCGAGACATCAATGGTAAATTTTTCAAAACTTGAAACAGAAGATAAATCATTAGCCTTTGCAATAGATTCCCGTTCCAAAGTGATCAAAAAAAGCAAAAGCTCAAAACCCTCCAGAAATCAACCAAAATACGAGCTCTCAAAAAACACCATCGTCTCTTTAAAATGCAGCAATTCTTCTATTCAACTTAACAAAAACTCTTATTCAAATAATGCTAATCATCTTCTTTCAACTACAGAAAATTTCCAACCTTTTTCAAATTTCTCTCTTTTTCCATCCCCTCTTCAAAACCTTTTCCAAAACCCCGATTTCCCATCTTCTGAGCTAAAAGACACAGTTTATAAGCTCAAAGTTCCCAATAATACCTTAAGCTTTAAGAAGAAAATAGAGAAATTTCGTCTTTTGAGCCTAAGTCAAGAAACCTTTGTACAAAATTACCTGAAAGACAAATACCAGAACTCTTTGGATCCATTTCTTTTAAGAGATTACTATGGATATATGAAAAGCAAAATACAATTGAATAATCAATTTGAAGAGTTTTGCAACAAACAAGTCGTAAGGGACCAGACCCCTAATGTTTCCTGCTGGCAGAATCGGCAAAATGATGCTTTTAATAAATCCTATTTATGCACTCCTACCACTACTTTCAATGAAAGTCTTTTGCCTGAAGATATCCTTGAAGCTGGAGCCAAGGAATTGCAGGTAAAATACGAACCTTTGGATAATTACATTCAGAGAAATCAATATAAAAAGTTCTATGATTTCGATGAATATCAGAAATTCAAGTAAGAAATTTGATAATTTTCGAAAACTTTTGAATTTATTGATTTTTTTTTTTTTTCATTGAAATTAATGGTTTTTTTTAGGGGAGATTTTCAAAGCAAACCAACTGAACAATTAAAAAATTGCCGTGATTATTTATTTGATGATTACTTCCATTTTAAGCAGGAAAACATGGAAAACAATGCAAGGGAACCATTAATGAAATATTTGAGCGACGAATGGCAGGATTAAATGTTGCGAATTTTTTAACAAAGCAGAAACTAAAAATGATTTTTTTTTTCTTATAATTGTTTTTACAAACCTCTTTTAAAAACATAAAAATTGGTTTTTATGTTTGAAAAGAATGAGAAGAAAAAGAAAAAAATTATATTTCACCTTTATTTTAACGACTTTGACCAAAACAATCAGAATAAAGATCTATACACATATTTCCAATCATTTAATGGAATCCTCAAATTGATAAAAGTAATGCCTATATTTTTAAAAAAGTCCAAGAGTAAAAAAAAATGTCATTTATTTCAACTTAATTAATTACAAAAAATACAATAAATTCAAAAGAAATTTAACTTTGCCGAAATTCAATAATTTTAGTAATTATGAGAACATAATGATGAGCTTTTCATGAATTCTGAATACATTCTTTCATGAAAGAAGAAAATTAAGCCAAACAACACGCTTATGAATTTAATGAAGAGGAAGGAGATGAGCTGAGCTTTGTATGAATGAAAGGGTGAAGAAAGAGTCTTTGGATTATAAAGAGTTTGAACAATGATTAAAAATACAATAAAAAATCAATTTTTTCAAGGTTTTTATATTGAATATGCGATATTAATTGAGTTTTTTCAGTCATTTTCAACTTTATCCATGATTTTTTGTTTTAATGACAAGGCCCGACTTGAAAAATTATTCAAACTTTTTGAAAAGTCAAAGTTTTTATTTGTTGATTCTGTTAGTGAGTCTAGAAAAAATGTGAATAAATTATGAAAATTTAGTTTTTTTTTACTATGCATCAAAGTTTTTTTAAAAAGATTGAAACGTTGAAATTTGCTTTCCATTTGATCAGCTTCCATTTTCCAATACTCTGTTAATTTGGCTGTCGATTGATCTAAATCATTTTGATCATTTTGGTCCTTTTTGCAGAAAATCAGCTCATATAATCGATCTAAAATCTTTTCATTTGACATGAGATCTTGAACCAATTTACTTATTTTTTTGAAAATTTGAATAAATTTATAAAAGAATTATACGTTTTGTCAGATGATTTGAAATGGGAGAAATCAATCTCTTCTGAAGCAACGGTTTTTCTTTGAGGGAAAATTTTTTCATAAGTGAGATTTTAAAATTTACTTTAGAATCAGCTCTTTTTTCCTTTTCCGAACAATTTTTTTGACCTTTAAAATTATTTTTCTTCAGTTAAACAAAAGAAAACAAAAAAAATTTTAATTGAAAAAAATTGCTAAAAAATAAAATAACAAAAAAAAAAAAATTTTGAAAAACTAAATTAAATTAATTTTTGAAATTTTACTTCGTTAATGCATACAAGCAAAGTTTGTTCCAGTTCAGTTCTCTCCATAATTTTTGAGGAGATTTCAACTCGAATTTTCCTTGAAAAATTATTTAATTTTATTTTTATAATAACTAAAATAATATAAACTTAATATTTTTTTGCTCATTTTCGAGCTTTGATTCTAATGAATGTATAAAAGTCTTGTATTTTTCAATGCTCTGAGAAAAAAATAAAATAACTTTACAATGAAATATTATAATAGCAACTTCTTTAAACCCTTGATTTTCAGTCATCAGTTTCTTAATTCGATGATTCAGCTCATTGATAATCTCATGATTTTTTGGAACAGGATTCTGAATTTATACTATTTTTTCAATAAAATCAAAAGAACAAAACCATAGGGATTTTATGCTTGTTTTTTTTATCCTCAAAAACAAATGCAGGTTGAGTTAAAAACTCAGTTTCTAATCCTTTTTCTTTCAAAACAAGACTTGGCAAATTGTATCTTGATTCATTTTTTTCGTGATTTGTAGAAGAGTCACTTTGAAAAATTACAAATAAAAACAGATATAAATGTTATTAATTCACCGTTTTATCCCTTCTTTTGGAGAATTTTTGCTATTTAACAATATTTCAGCTTTCAAAAGCTTGTTTTCTTTCTTGATATCTTGAAAAAATAAATTAAATAATTTAAAATTGACCAATAACCTAAAATAAAAGACTCATAATAAGCTTTATCTTCATTAAAGACTTTATTCAAAGCTCTTGAATCTTTCAGTTTTTTCTCTTGATCTTTGCAAATCGTATCCAATTTTATCGCCTCCTTGCGAAAATAATCTCTTTCCTGCATCAAAATCTGCATCTTTTCATCTTTTTTTTGCTTTAGGGTTTCTTCATCAATCTATAGTTAGTTTTTTTTTAATTTATTAAAAAAAAATGAAACTTTACTTTTTTTTTCAAAATCCGAAGCTCGTTTTGAATTTTCTGCATTTGGTCCTTATAAGCAATGAAAAAATCATTTTCGTTTTCTTTCAAAATTTTTTGGATTCTTTGATTCACAAACTAAAAGAAAAATATTCTTGATGGAATAAAAGACTTTTTTATTTTAAACTTCTAGTATTTCTAAAATTTTTGTATAATTCTGATCAATCTCAACATTTATCGTCGAATCCTCAAATCGTTTGGCAAAACTCATCAAAGTGTTGTTCTTATCAAGATTTTCGTTTGTTTTCTGAAAGAATGTAGTTGATTTCATGAATTTTTTTCTTATTGTAAGAGTTGTTATTTTATTTTTACTTAAATTTGCAAAATATTTGTTTTATGCTTTAAAATTAAAAAAAAAAAATTTGAAAAATGAATATCCTCTTTCATATGACGCTTTTTTTCTTTATGTTTTCTCTGAAGAATGCTGATGACAGCAATATTTCAGTGCAGTTTTCCCCTTATTCCAAAACAGTTTCTTTAATAACTGATTATCAATTGACAATATTTTTTGGTGGGGTACTAAAATTTACAAATTAAAGCTCAAAAACGCTCCTTTTTTTTAATTATTTAGTCTCAAGTTTACCCTAAAATTTCCGATATTACAATAAATTTCACATCATCTGATATCATTATCAATGATTCTAATCTATCAATCTACAACTCTTCTATTTCATTTGATTTTTCAGGTAAAACAAAATAAAATCATTGAAGAAATTTTTTTTTTAAAAAGGATGCTATTGCAAAATCAAAATATGTTACTTTCCAATGAATATAGATATACCTGCAGATCGTCGTTTGAATTTTTTTATGAGTTCTTTCCAAAACCCGCCCTATGTCAAAGATCAAATCATTTACATACAGATAAATTATAATACAACAATCCCACTTAGCTCTACTTTAAAAAATATCACCACAAGTGGGTATATTCCGGGAGCGATAAACAGTAAATATTTGAATCAAGGGTCTTTTAAGAGAGCTGCAAAGACCAATTATACAATAACTTTCAATATTAAAGACAATATTCTCCTTGATGGAAAAATTGTCTTGATTTTCCCGAGTGAAATTAGCTTGAGTTCTGTGAAAAATGTGTTTTGGAAATCATATCAAGATATTTTTGAGAATAATGTCAATTTTTTAAAACCTGCAGACAACATGATAACTTTGTCTAGCCTTTTCACTCTAAAATCTTTGGTTGTTAATAGTTCAGGAGTTCTGACAATTAGGATTGATGGGATTCAAAATCCATCGCTTCTTATAAATACAACTTCTATAAAAATACAAACAACAAATAATCAAGGAGATTTGATAGATCAAGTTATTTTTTTTTCAATTTTAAAAAATTTTTTTTTTTTAATATATTAGGCTGATACAGGACTCATAGTTCAAGCTCTGATTCCTGGTGAAATTGGTATCCTTTCTATTGGTGTAATTTTTAATTTTCCCACTACAATCAATCTTGAAACAGCTATTTTCATCAACATTAAGCCAGAAGTTGTCTACCCACGAAAGGGATCCATTCAAATTGATTTTCCCCCTCAATTTTCTTTTAATGATACTTCCTTCAAATGTGAATTTATTATCGGATTGGAGAATATAGAAACAAAAACTAAGTTCTGTTCCAGAAAAAACTCGTCTGTTTTTGTCAATGATAGTTATTATCCTTCTTTGACAACTGATATCGTTTTTGTGGTTCATGGAGTTTTTAATCCAAATTCTACTGCTTCTACTAATAGTTTCTATGTGCAAACTTATGATGAAAATGATAGGGTTATTTGTAAATCTTATTCAAACTACATATATTCAGCGACTCCTGGCTCATTAAATGTACTTGGATCAAAGAGAAGTGCAAGCATTGCAGGAGATTCTTTTAATTTGAGTATGGAACTAACGACTTCAAATGATTTTCCTCAAGGGGGATTAATTCAGGTTATAATTCCTTTAGAGCAAGGAATTTTATTCAATAATACACCATTTTGCCAAATTTTTAAAAATAATGTTTATTCCAAACAAAATTGTGTTTCTTCTAATAAAACTGATGGTGTGGAAATTTGGATTGATGAATGGTGTTCAAATTCGAAAAACACATGTTCAAAAGTGTCTAATTTAAAGTTAGAAATCAATTATGCTTTGATCAATCCTTATTTTATTTCACAAAACGTAAACAAATTATTTTATTAAAGGTTTTTTTTTTAAATAATATTAAATTTTTTTTTTAAATAAAAGTATAATTTTTTTTTATAATAATAATTAAATTATTTTATTTTAAATAAAAAAATGAATAGGCTGTGCCCAGCTGCACCATAACGACATTTGGATCTGATAAAATGACTATGTATGATAGAATCAATTCAAATGTTTTAATTATTCCCAAAACCAATCCAATTTCAATCAAACTGATAAATTATGCCAGATATAATTCAAATTACACTGGTGAATTGAACTCTTATGATATAAATCTTGAAATAAATGATTTTTTTATGGTAAATAGTGGTTCTATTCAAATTTATTTTCCCTTTAATGCAGCTGGATTATTAAATTTTATGCCAATCAGTTGTTTTTTAATTGAATCTTCAATCATTGCTTATGCAAGACAATGCAATTTAAGCACATATTCCAATACTGATTCGATAAATTATGTTCAAATTTTTGATGTTTGTCAAAGTAATTCGTGCAAAGATTACAAAATCCTTTTAAGAATAAAGAATTTAAGAAACCCAACTTCTTTAAAACCATTAGATAAAACCAATACCACAAATTTCTATGGGGTTCAAACCTTAACGAAAGATAACAAAATTATAGCTTTTGCTACCACTAATAATGTCTCTGGCATTGGTTTAACATTCTTATCATTTAAAAATGTTGCCCTAAATATTAGTGAGTCCATAACAAGTGAATTTTTATTAAATTTTACTTAAATTCATTTTTTTTAAAAAAAATAAAATAGATAATTTAGCTACATACACAATAAATTTTCAAACTTCGATTGAAATACCACAAAATGGATCATTGTTTTTGTTATTTCCCACCGAAATTAAAGCAAGAAATGAATCCCTTTGCCAAATTCTCGTCAATAATACTGTAAGTGAATCAATTGCTTGTAAACTCTTTAGTACCAATTGCACAATAACCCATACTTTGGATCCATCATCCTTCATCTTTTCGACTGACATTCAAATAATTCTAATGAAAATTCTCAATCCCAGATCATTATTAACGACAGATTATCTCACAATCAGCTCAAAAACACAAGATTTTTATGATATTCAATCAAATCAATTTAATTTCACTATGGTTTCTGTCAGTGAAATAACGAATATAATTCTTCTAAGAAATAACTTTTATTTAAATAATTCCACACTTTTAAACCTGCAGTTCACAACATTAAGTGATTTATATTCAACTGATAAAATGGAAATTTATTTTTCCAAAGATCAAGTCATTGCAAATAATCCCAATAACATCATAATACAATCTCTCAATAGCAATCCTTCAACAAATTTATCTTATTCGATCATTTTAAACGATCAAAATTTCATTGGAATCAGCTTTTCTGATTCTAAGTGCAATCCATGTCTTTCAAACTCCACAATCAACTATAATTTTTATGGTTTTTCTAATATAGGAACAACAAAATTGCCTACAATTAGCAATAAAATCTTGGTTAAAGACCAAAAAGGATATTCAATTGAAGAAAAAAACCAGAATTTTTATGTAAGACCTAATCTTGCTTCTGGAAATTTGAGCATTATTTCATTTAATTGTAGCAATAAAACAACTGGTGCTGACGCAAACTTAACAATTCTTTTCAAAACTCAGAATAGTGTCAGCAATGGAATGCTTTTTATATCATTTCCTTATGAATTTATATTTGTGGGAAACAATAATCCAAATAAAATATGTCAGCTAAAATCAAATAGTACTTATATTTGTTTAATAAATTTCATTAAAGGGGCAAATTTTGGTGAGTTTATTAGTTCAGTCTATGTATATAACACGACATTCGATTCAAATAGTATTGTTGAATTAATTTTGTATAATACTATCAAGAATAGGCCTTCAAATCAAACTATTGTCACAACTGATAACAGTATTTTTTTCTTCACTTTGGATTCAAATAATAACACAATTGATTCAACTTTTGAAAAGGCAAATGATCATTTACCTTCACAATTAAACAATTTCAATAATATTATATTTCAAAGAAATAACAATAGTGTGTCTTCTAACACAGATCTTTCGATTAGTTTTGAAATTTTGAATAGAGTTTCAAAAAACAGTAAATTTTTTATACATTTGCCCGAAAACCAAATTTCCTCAACTGATCAAACAAAATGTTATGGGTTTTATTCAAATGCTTATTATCCTTTATTGTGTAATATATCAAATCAGAATTCTTACACGATCATCGGTTTTTCGGAATATTGCTCAAAAAACAATACAGGTTTCAGCTATTGTTTAGAAAACACTTTTTTTTCAATAAAAATAACTAATTTGACGAATGCTTTTTCAGTTCAAAATACAAGGAATTATTCAATAAAAATATTTAGTTCTAAAGAAGACAATTTATTTTATTTTGAGGAAAGGACAAAGGAGATCTTTTTTAATGAAGAGTTGCAAATGTCAAATTTTCAAAATTTTAAATTAAAAATAAATGAAACAAGAGTTACAATGCCAGTTTCTATTAATATTGGCTTCACAATACCCTCAGCAATCCCACAAAATGGATTAATTTACCTTGATCTCCCTGATAATCTTTTTTATTCTTTAAATGAAACCTGCAAATTTTACTCATTTGGCTCAATTTCTGTTAATAAAAACTGCAAAATTATATCAAAACCTTCAATAATCTACGACGGTTTTCAAATAGAAAAAATAAATTTAACGGATATTTGTGCAAATTCAAACGATTGTCTTGCTGGAAAAACTTTTGATTTAATTTTCTCCGCAATCCATCAAAATTATTATACGAATGCTAATCATTTTATTTCCTTGCAATCATTCACATCTTCCAATGAAAACATTTCGTTTTTCAATTACAATGCTTCGAATTTAACTTTAACTCAATTTAATTTAGATGAAAATTTCTTCGTAAAGAGAGAGAATGCAAATCTTAATCAAACTTCAACAATCAGAATGGATTTCATCATTCCAAGCAAATTCATTTACAACGCAACCATGAAATTTTCACTTCCAAAAAACCAGGTTTTAATCAACCCTAATACCATCAAAATTATGATGATTTCCCCTATCTTACAAAGCGTCTCTGCTTATCAATTGCTTCTAAATAATGATGATTATTATTTTCTTATTATAAACCAAACTTTTTGCCCTTCATTTTGTCAAAAAAATATGAATATTTCTTTTAATTTGCTTCTGCTTTCGAATCCAATATTCATTCTTTACAAAAGCTTTAATTTTTTTTTGCTGAAAGTTTATTATGAAAAAGAAACCCAGTTTATTTATTCAACTTATAATGGAGTTTTTGCTGATTTGGAACTCTTGATTCCCAGTTTATTGAACGTTTCAATTAATAGAACAAATCAATTTTTAAATGAACTTATCAATATTTATATCAATTTGACAAATGCAAGAAATTTATCTGATGAAAACTTGGTTTTTGAACTTCCTGATAAAATGATTTATTTAAACAATAGTAGCGAAAACCCAAATATTTCCATTTTTAACGGCAATTCTTTTAGCAAAAACCAAACAAATCAAACTTTAATCAATAAAACAATTGATCAATATGGTAATTTCTATGTTAATAATTTGCAAATAGAAAAAATTTGTAACAGTTTTTGTCCTACTGGTCAATCAATAACTCTAAAAATCTCAAATATCAGAAATCCTGCATTGTTCTTCTCCAATTTAAACAACTTAAATTTAAAAATTCTTCTCCTAGATTCAAATTTTTCTATTATGAATCAAATAACATATAACTCAAAAAACATTCAACCTCTAATAATAATGCTTTCAATTCAAACATTTGCTATAACAAGAAACACATCAATTCCATCATCCTTTTCATCAATTACTCTCGATTTTGAATTATCTTCTTATTTACTAGTGGAAAGTTTAATTCAAATCACAATCCCAAAAACTCAGATTATTCTAACAAATGCAAGTTTTTGTTTGAATAAAATAAATAATAATAGAATTTCATGCAATTTTAATTCAAATAACACACATAATATTGTTTTATTTGAAGAATATTGCACAGGATCATCTTTAAATTGCTCTTCATCAAGAAAATTCACTATTATAATAGATAATTGCATCAATCCTTCAAAAACTCCTCTAAAATTGTTTTTAAATAGTTTGCAAATATTTGCATATTCTTCATATCTAGATCCTTATCAAATAACTCAAGACAATCTATTTCTCATGCCTGATATCTATAAATTTTATTTAAATTCCATCAAAATTACAAGAAACAATAATAGAGCTGGAAGTCTAACTTCTTATTCTTTTCAAATAACTTTGCCACAAACGCTATCAAGTGATGTTCTATTTCTTATAAATTTCCCAGAGTTCTTAGCATATAACCCTTCAAACTCAAATCTTAATTGCAATAACTATACTTGTCAAACAAAAATAATGGAAAATTTCTCATATATTGCTCAAATTTTCATAAATGATGCTTGTAATTCTGGAACTTCATGTCTAATAAACAAAGAAATTAAACTAAGTTTTGATGTTAAAAACCCAGGAAATACTTATGATTACCAAACAAATCATAATTTCTCCGTTATAATAGAAACGAATGATGGACAAATTGATATAGCAAGAGGAGATGTTTCTGCAAACTTGCTTTCAATAATAACACCAGGCTCTTTTGTTTCACCTATGATAAAATCGAGTTCTTATCAAGTGGGTCAAGCCATGAATTGGAATATTACTTTTCTAATTACCAATAATTTTTTGAATAATGAGAATTCTGGCAAAATTACCATTTATTTACCAATAGAAATAGGCTTACTTTCTTCATGTTTTTGTTCAGGTTATATAAAGAATTATGGTGAAATTTCTTGTTCGATAGAAATAAATAAAAATATATTAAATTTGGTTCATAATTACAAGAATGATTCTATTATGGACGGAAGTGAAATACAAGTCAATATTTTTAATATTATGAACCCTATAAGTACAAAACCCATAGTTTCATTGGGTTTATCGTCTATTGGTAAAATTAATGGCAAACTTGTGAAATTTGATGAAACTATGGATGGAATCATTTATAAAGCTATGTATGGAGGTCCCATTAATTTGATTTCCATTATAAGAGATAAAAACGTTTTAAGTGCGGAAATTTCTTTGATTTTTAATTTTACAACAACAAATAAAAATGAAAATAATGGAATGATCTTGATAAATGTGATAAACAGTGATGAGATCAATTTTTCTTCTGTGAATTCTCTTTCTTGTTTCGATAATATTGATAAAATATTTTTAAATTGCACTAAACTGATTGAAAGTTCTATTTTAATATCGAATCTCTCAAGCTTTCCTTCAAATAATTCATGGAGTTTTCTTATTAAAGGACTTAAAAATATGTATTATATTGATGAATTCATCAATAATTTTCATAGTTTTTCAATAGAGACCAAAACCTTTGAAAATTATTTAATAGATTCAATATATTCAAATCTGCATGCCTTGCCAAAGCTTCAATATGGTTCATTAAATGTCTTGAAGCTTTCAAGAAGCAGTGATGTTGTCACTGATGAAATTTCGATAAAAATTCAAATAACTCTTTCAAATCAAATTTATCAAAACAACAGTTTTTTGAAACTAAGCTTTTCAAAAGAATTTCTTTTAATTTCTAAACTTTTTAATCTAAAATGTCTGATGAATGAAATTGTATTACCTTGTTCAAATAGCGTATATTTTGATGAATACTCGATTAAAGATTTATCGATTTATAGTTTAAATCTTATTCAACAAACAAATTATTACAATATAACGATAGATTCAGGTGTGAGAAACAATTTTTATGTGTATTTATTTTCTCAAACAATGATTATTCAAACTTATCTCATGGTTTCAGAAAGAAACATCAATGGTTTATTAGATCAAGCAACGATAGATTCAAATGATTTTCTCAGTAAAATGAGTCCACAAATGATTGTAAATGCTTCTATTTCATGTTTTGATTGCTCAGTTAATAAAACCACTGATTTTATAATAAGATTTACAATAAAACATATTTTTTTGTTGAATATGTGGATAAAAATTGATATTCCAAAAACTGTTTTTTTTGAGGGGTTTGCAAAAAACCAGAAAAAATGTGTTGGTTTGATTGGTTTTAATGAAAATATTGATTGTTTTTTAGACAATCAGGTTTTGTGGGTAAATGACTCATTTATAAATTTAGTGAAACCTGGGCTATTTAGTTTTAAGGTCAAAATGATGAAGAACCCATCTAAAAGCGGAGATTTTATTGGATTTAATCTCTCAACTTATTATAATGGAAGTTTTCTGATGGATGAATCAAATCAAAGTAATTAATTTTCTTTAAAATTCAAATAAATTTTATATATTTTCCTTTATTAAACTTTTTTTTCTGATTTTTCTCTTATATTAAATTACTTTCCATCTTATTTTATAATTTTCAATTTTTTTCTCTAAAATAATTTCTATTTTACTTTCTTTTAGCTCTTTCAATATCAATAAATTCCAAGAACAATTCTTATCTCTGCGATAGCTTTTGTCAAACTTGCACCCAAAACGTTTCTGAATGTCTCAGTTGTTATTTTCCTTCCTATTACCCTTTCTACGACCCATCCCAACGAAAATGTGTGGAACAATGTCTTGAAAACACTTTTTTATCATCTCAATTCACATGCGAAACTTGTTTTAATTCATGTAAATCATGTGAAGGTCCCAAAGATTCTGATTGTATTTCCTGTAAAACAGGCTTATTGTTTGCAGATGGTTTATGTTTAGAAAGATGTCCAGACAATACAACAAACAATAATTCTTTTTGTGTGAATGACACTTGTTTGGGTAATTGTGGACTATGTGGATTGAATAAATCCTTTTGTATTACTTGTAAACCAGGATACTTTTATGACAATGCAACGAAAAGTTGTTTGAATGACTCGAAATGTTCAAGTAATTACTATTTTTCTAATGGAGAATGCAAAAAATGCGATTTAAATTGTTTTACTTGTGAAGAAAAAGCTTCAAATTGTACTAATTGTGTGAATTACTACAATAAAGACAAATTAATTATCACAAATATTACAGGTATTTGTGATGATAAATGCCCGAATCATTTTTATGGTGAAAGACAAGTTATCAGCACAGAACATCAACCTTTTATAACGATAGTGGATTATTTTTGTAAAGAATGCGATGAAAATTGCCTAACTTGTGAAACAAATGATTTATGTTCAAGTTGTAATACAACAAAATTCTTAGAATATGGCAATTGTGTGACAAATTGTAGGAACAATCTCATTATTTTAAATACTTCTTGTATGGAGAATTGCACAAATTCTAATTGTTTTAAATGCTCAACAGAAAACACGAATCAATGCACAGAATGTTCAAGTATTTATCCTTATTTATTAAACTTGAAATGCTATTCAGAACATGAAATTTGTAATAATAACACCCATCAATATATCACATCGAAAAATCCAAATAATTCATATAATTGTGTTGATTGTGATGAAAAATGCCAGACATGCACTAATTCTTCTAATAATTGTCGTAGCTGTTACAGCAATAATACTAATGAATTCCCGTTTCTTTATAATTTTCAATGTGTAGCTGTATGTCCTGCTGGATTTTCTGCAGATTATGGAGATAATTTGATCTGTAAAGACTTTATTTGTGGAAGTCCCTGTGAAAAATGTTCCGTAAACCAAAGCACTTGTTATGAATGTGATAAAAAAACTCCTTTTTTCTTTGGTAATTATTGCTATAGTGCTTGCCCAATGGGAACTATTTATAAAGAAAATTCAAATATTTGTGTGGTTTCTTCTAATGGGAATGATAATTCAGAAATATGGGCTTCTTGGATTGTTTTGGCAAATTTTTTAATAGTAGCAGGATATTTCATTTTTTCTTTGTTTTTCTTGAAAAACACTGTTGCTATAGGCAGTAGTCTGATTTGTTTATTGCAAATTATTGAATTTCTAAGCAAATTGTTCATTTTTGGATTCTTATTCAAATTTCAAGAATTAACAGCCTGTATTTTTTCCTTTATAGGTCTTGTGAATAACTTGGTGATTTCAATGATCTTTCAAACGTTATATATAGGGGTTCTGGAGATTCATATTCGAAGTTTTTCTTTATTTAAATCCAGTAATAAAATCTTCTATTATTTTGTATTGATTGGCATGTTGATCTTTGGGATTAATTTCACGTTTGCATTCAGTTCTGGGCTTTTAAAGTTCATTAGGAGTGAATTTGAAACGAATTTTGCTTACGCTAAAGGATTGAATCGAATGGTTTTGTTTGGTTTGGCTTTGGCTTTGATGCAGGTTTGTGTGGATTGTTATATTTTGTATGAATTTAATGTGGAGTATGATGTTTTCCATTTGGCTTATATAAATTTAATTATGAATATTGGAATATATTCGGTGTGGGGAGGCAAAAACATAAAAGGAGTTTTAAAGAAGGCGAAAAAACTTTTGAAAAATAATTAATGAATTGAATTCTTATTATTTAAAAAAATAAATTGGAATTTTGATTTAATTTTTTTTCGGATATTCTTTTTTTAAAATATTATTTTGATCCTCTTTTTTTCGTTAAGTTGATTATTAGAATTAAATGAGTTAGTCAACTTTTTGCTCTTAAAAATATTTTTTTTCATCAAAATCAAAATTAAACAAAAAGTTATCCTTTTCTTCGAATGCATTTAAGTTTGTCGTCCTTTTTTTATCATCTTCATGCTTTTCATAAAAAAAAACTATTAAAATTTATTTTACTAAAAAATTTTTCATGAATAATAATAAATAAAAATTGGCACAGGAATATTTTTT
>JFJP01037517.1_pt1 | contig 26696 bp, 19 predicted proteins | sample 431651 | NCBI WGS metagenome assembly JFJP01 (sample SAMN02602958, study PRJNA72255) | Microbial mat metagenome, whole genome shotgun sequencing project. | biome: fresh water; feature: sink hole; material: water; isolation source: purple microbial (photo- and chemosynthetic) mats found in...
CAGGGAAAGCACATTACCACATTTCCTGAAATGCATAAGATGCCGTTTGGAGGATTTGTGATTGACACTCCGGGTATCAGGGGATTTGGTGTTGTTGACATGGGGAAAAATGAAATTTACCACTTTTTCAGAGAGATCTTCATAGTTTCCAAAAACTGCCGGTTCAATAATTGTCTTCATCTTGATGAGCCTGGCTGTGCAGTCAGAGCCGCAGTGGAAAAGGGGGATATTAATTTTCTGAGATACAGAAGTTACCTGAATATTATGGACGGAGATGACCGCAAATACCGGTAACTTGAAAAATTATATTTTAAAGCTTATCTTTATATTTGCCACCAGACAAACATATTAATCAGATGAAAAGAGTTTTAATCATTGTGTATTCAGCGTTTCTGATAATAATGCTTGCCAACTATTTTTTCTATAAAAATCTCTATAATAAGCAGATAAGTTATATAAATGAATTGCTATCCAGGCAGGTGCAGATTGTTGGGCAGTCTGTGGATGCTACTAACAATGGTTTTGAAAGTGCGTTAAATGAGATTTTTTTTAATGAGGATCCATCCCTGTTTTTCACTAATCAGGTAAGCCAGAACAGGACAAAAGCAAAGATGCAGTTATTCTTTTCCAAGAATGAAGAACTTGTAACAGGTATCAGGTATTATGATAACAAGAAAAATGAATTCACATTAAAGCAGGATAATGATACCAAGGAGTGGCTTGAACAGCCTTATTTAAAACAAGCACAGTCTGAGATCTTTAAGATGGGGAAGCTTATCGAAGAGAACAGAAGGTTCAATTATTATCTTCCGGTAATTGACAGCAGAACCAATGAAACCATTGGCAATCTTGTTGTTACCGTTGATTACCAGAAGTACTTCAAAGAAATTTTCGAAGCTTTTAATCTTCAGGATTACCAGTGGCAATGGGCTATAACCGATTCAGGAAGAGTTGTTTATGATAATTATCCTCTCAATCAGGGTGAAACAATTGTTTATACAAAACTGAAAGAAATTGCTGAAAGAATATCCGGAGGATCAAATGATAACATTACACACAGAGCAGTAATTGCCGGTAAGTCGCAGGAGATAATTTCATCATATTACTCAACCTATCTTCTGCAGAGAGACATTGGACTGGTTTTTTCAGCACCTACTGTCTTTTTTCAAAAATATATCATTAGGAATTCCCTTTTTATTGTACTGGGAACATTGTTTCTTATACAGATAATAATTTTTATCTTCTGGAACTACCTCAAATCGGAAAAAAAGGAAAAGGAGAGGTTAAGGGCTTCTGAAAGAATGCTTTTCAAACTCATTGAGGAGATGCCTGTCGGAGTCCTTATTCACAATAAGAACAGAGAGATTATAAAAGCTAATAAGGTGGCAGCAAATCTTTATTCCTATACGTCTGAATTTGAGATGAAAGGGAAGATATTTCCTGAATCAAATCTGCCCGACAACAGTGATTATTTCTCCAAAAACCTCGGTAGTGCTTTTAATCCCGAACAGTTTGTAATAATTAAAAAGGAAATCGGGGAGATTGTTCTCTACAGAAACAGCATTCCTGTTAATTTTCTTGGAGAAGAGTCAACAATGGAAATCCTGATTGATGTTACCATGCTTGAATCAGCCAGAAAACAGGAGGCAAAAGCAAATGTAGCCAAATCAGAGTTTTTAGCCAGAATGAGTTACGAGATCAGAACTCCGCTCAATGGAATTGTAGGCATGACCGATGTTCTTAATAAGCATGAACTTACGGAGGAAGTAAAAGACATAGTCAGTCTTCTCAGAAAGTCAACAGAGGTTCTTCTGAACATTATTAATGATATCCTCGATTTTTCAAAAATTGAATCAGGAAAGATGCTCCTCGATGAAGTATCTTATAATTTAAGAGAAGAGATTGCCTATTGTGTTGATCTTGCACGGACATACATCTCTCAGTCAGGTCTTGAACTTGTTAGTATTGTGGATGATAATACACCCGAAAGTGTTATAGGTGATCCTTTCCGTTTGCGTCAGATCCTTACTAACCTTCTTAATAATTCGATTAAAAATACAGAGAAGGGAGAGATACGATTAAGATGTTACGTTAAAAGCAAGAATAGCGGAATTGTAACCCTGGGATTTGAACTGCTCGACACAGGAAAAAAATTCGACAAATCAACACTCAAAAAGATTTTTGGCGATTTTGTCGACATAGAATCAAAAACTGTAAGATTAAATGACGAATCAGGTTTCGGGACAATACTGGCCAAGCAGCTGGTTTTGCTTATGGGGGGAGAGCTTACTGCCTCATCTCCTTCCGGTCTTGCCGGGGACGTTGGAACCAAAGTTTTCTTCACTTTAGCTGTTTACTCAAATGAGAGGTCTGTTAAAGACCTTTCCTTAGAAAGTTTTAAAAGTTTTAATCAGATAAAAACGCTTGTTATAACTGGGAACCAAAACAGGGACGAGGAGATATTGAGTGCCCTTCACAGGTTAGGGCTGACCATTACTATCACTACCTTCATGAAATCAACGGTCAACCAGATTAAGGCTAATCAGAATTTTCCTTCAGACAGGTACAGTTTTATAATTATTTTCGATGACGATACCTTTAATGGATTTGAAGCTGCCAGAGTAATCTGGGAGAATAACCTCTCAGGGAAGTTCATAATCACGATGATAAGCTCAAATGACAAGAAGGGAAATTTTATGAACTCTGTCACATTGGGAATAGATCATTATCTCATAAAGCCGTTTGATATTGGTGACCTGCTTAAGACCATTAACAGCAGCTTCCCTTTTATTGAAGATCCCAATTCATCAATAGATATTGGTTCTGTAAGAAATGATATAAATATTTTAATAGTTGAAGATAATATAATGAATCAGAAAGTTATTGGTACAATGCTCGCGAACCTTGGCTATAAATATGATATTGCCGATAACGGATACACCGGATATCTGCAGGCAAAAATCAAAAAATATGATCTGATTTTCATGGACCTTATTATGCCTGAAATGGATGGTTTTGAGTCGGCACAAAAAATCCTTACCTACGATAAATCAGTTATTATCGTAGCCTTTACAGCTGATAATATGCCTGAATCAAAAAGAAAAGCTGAATTGTCGGGTATTAAGGATTTTATCTCAAAACCGGTAAGGATGGAAGAACTTAAAAAGCTTTTCGCCAAATATTTCAAAAAGTAATTACTTTGAAGAAAATCGATGTATCAGCTTTTCTCGAACTGTCTGAAAGTATTCCTGTTATAGATGTCAGATCTCCCGCTGAGTTTTCAGCCGGACATATACCGGGAGCTGTAAACATTCCCCTTTTTGATGATAACGAAAGAGCAGTTGTAGGAACCAGGTATAAAAAAGAGGGGCGAATTCCTGCTATTATTGAAGGATTAAAACTCACAGGTCCCTCTATGTCGCAGAAACTGGAACTTGCCCTGAAAGTATCAAAGGAGGGAAAGTTGCTGGTGCATTGCTGGAGAGGAGGGATGAGGTCTGAGGCTATGGCATGGCTCTTTTCCCAGGGAGATATTCATACGCGGGTTCTTGAAGGCGGATACAAGGCTTACCGTAATTTTATTCTGGAGTCATATTCAGAAAAACGAAAGATGATTGTGCTGGGAGGAATGACCGGAAGCAGTAAAACACACATACTGGGATATCTGAAAGGTCTTGGCGAACAGGTTATTGATCTTGAGGGCCTTGCGAACCATAAAGGCTCGGCTTTCGGGTCTCTTGGACAACCCCCGCAGCCAACAACGGAACAGTTCGCAAACAACCTTTACACAGAATGGAAAAAGCTTGATAACAATATTCCTTTCTGGGTTGAAGATGAGAGCCGTAATATAGGGACAGTATTTATTCCCGATGGTATGTATGCGAATATGCAGAATACCACAACAATTATACTTCTTATGGATGTAAAGACAAGGATGCCACGACTCATGAAGGAGTATTCGGTTTATCCTCCTGAAATCCTTAAAGGTTCAATTCTTAAAATCAGCAAACGGTTAGGTGGAGACAATACAAGAGATGCACTGGAAGCAGTTGATGCAGGAGATATTTCGAAGGCAATTGAAATTTCTCTGTATTACTATGATAAAGCTTATACATACGGCCTGACAAAGAAGAAGGCAGAAAACCTTATATATGTTGAAACAGATACTGATGATATTGAGGTCAATAGCAGGAAACTTCTTGAAGCAGCCCGTAAAATATCCTGATTGTCTGCTATTTCTACTGATTTCTTACTTCACTTGCATCAACCCATTTATAGACTTTGTCGGACCTTCTCAGATAATCTTCTGTTTTAATTGAGCACAACTCCCCTTTTAACGCGATTTCGGTAACTTTCAGGTCTACCCTTATCTCATCAGCTATATATTCAACAACTCCGGTTGTGGGGCCTGTAATTAGTATTGTATCCCCTTTCTTCAGATCTCCGTTTTCCAGTTTAATCTCAGCAACATTTAACTTTGTAAAGTAGTTGGTGATCTTTCCTATGTACAGTTTTCGTTTTGTGGCACTCGATCCGTAATTAGTATTCCATTCACCCATCTTTTGTCCAAGGTAATATCCATCCCAGAACCCCCTGTTAAATACAGTTCCCAGCCTTTCTTTCCAGGCATCAGCTTTCTCTGTTGTAAAGGTTCCTTCTGCAATTGCATTTGCTGCCTCATCATAGCATTTTGAAACTTCTTTTACATATTCTGCCGAGCGTGCCCTGCCTTCTATTTTAAGAACCCTGACCCCTGCCCCGATAAGCTTGTCAAGAAATCCTATTGTGCATAGATCTTTTGGCGACATTATGTACTCATTGTCTATCTCGAGTTCATAACCTGATTCTTTCCCGGTAGCAATATATGATTTCCGGCAAGTCTGATAACATTCTCCCCTGTTGGCAGATTTGTTGTTTTCGTGCAGGCTCAGATAACATTTCCCCGATATAGCCATGCATAAAGCGCCATGCACAAACATCTCGATTTTTACAAGATCTCCTTTTGGTCCCCTTATATTCTGCTTCCGGATACTGTCGTAAATATGCCTTACCTGGTCTATATTTAATTCCCGTGCAAGTACTGCAACATCAGCCCATTGGGAATAGAATTTCAGCGATTCAATATTTGTTATGTTAAGCTGAGTTGACAGGTGGATCTCAATCCCTCTTGAGAAAGCATAGTTGATCACAGAAAGATCTGAAGCGATAACTGCCGTAATGCCATTCTCTACAGCAGCATCTATAATCCTGTGCATCTGCTCAATCTCATGGTCATAAATAACAACATTTACTGTCAGATAGGTCTTAAGTCCGTTTTTTTTGCAGATCGCAACAATTTTCCTGAGATCCTCAATTGTGAAATTATTGGACGATGCAGCCCTCATGTTTAGTTGTTCCACCCCAAAGTAGACTGAATCGGCACCTCCCTGAATTGCAGCCATAAGGGAGTCATACGATCCCGCTGGTGCCATAATTTCTATATCTTTTCTTTTCATTTTTTCTTCCTGTTCATAACGATCCTTATACAGGATCCCTTTCCCAATTCAGAATATCTGACAAATATTTTTCCGCTATGATACTCCTCAATAATCCTTTTTGCCAGCGAAAGGCCTAATCCCCAGCCTCTTTGTTTCGTAGTGAATCCCGGTGAGAATATCTTTTTATAAGTCGATTTCGGCATTCCTTTTCCTGTATCCGAAATGTCAATCAATGCCGATTTATCAGTTTCTGTTATCCTTAAAGTAATTTCTCCGTTTCCCTCCATGGCATCAATAGCATTTTTTGATACATTTTCGATTACCCATTCAAAAAGCGCGGAGTTAACCGGAATCCGCAGCTCTTTATTCATATCGAAATCGAGTATGAATTTCACCTTGGAAGAACTCCTTGATTTCAGATAATCGATCGTACGCACAATTATAAAAATAATATTCTCCTCTATAAGTGCCGGTTTAGAGCCTATTCTTGAAAATCTTTCTGTAACCTTTTCAAGCCTCTGCACATCTATTGCGAGCTCTTTGGTTATTGTAATATCAGGGTGCTTATGCTGTAGAATTTCTATCCATCCGGCAAGTGAAGAGGTAGGCGTGCCAAGCTGATGCGCAGTCTCTTTCGACATCCCAACCCAAACCTGGTTCTGTTCAGCTTTACGCGATGAACTGAAGGCCAGATATGATACAAGGATAAAGAGAATGATTATCGATAGCTGAACATATGGATAATAGATTAGCATAGTAAGTATTATGCTGTCTTTATAGTAAATCAGGTTGAAGTGGTCTTTTTCGAGATAATTTATAATCGGTTTATTTTTCTCTTTTATTTTTTCAAGCATTTTTCGCAGATACAATGGATCTGCAATCCTTGATTCATCAAAGTTTCTGGATGAGATAATACTGTCATTCTCATCAGTTAAAATAACAGGAACAGTATTGTTATTTTCAATTATTGAGAAAAGAAAATCAACATTTTGACTTGTATCAGAAAGAGAGATAAGTCTTTGAGCCTCCGACCACATTTCAATATTTTCCCTCTCCTCTACTTTAAGCTTCTTCACAAGTGTTTCGGTATAAATAAGCGATCCCATTCCAATGAAGATGGCAAAAAGAAGCAGGAAAAGCTTCCATAGGTTTTTATGTTTGAGAATAGTCAATGTTCTATTATTTCTTTACCTGGTGAACCTTTGTGTCTTGGTGTCCTGGTGGCAAACTATTAATTCTTAATTACTTTTTTCAGTAAATTCTCTTTTTTTACAACCGGAGGTTTATCAGTATTTGTGGTACTGTCAGTTTCATCCCAGGATATTTTGAACCGTGGCTTCTTTTCGGCAGGCTTCTGTTTTACAGTGGTATCACTTTTATACCAACCATATTCCTGGTTAAGAATAGATTTAAGGGTCTGCCTTTCAGATTTGATGTTATTTTTTACTTCATTACCTGCAGCTTTAACATCATAACTCACTTTCACCTCTTCTCCTTTTCCGATTACTTTAAGAAGAATTGAGGTGCGTCCGAGACCATCATCCTGAACTACTCCGAATTCAGTTACGTTGCTTTTGTTCTTCTTTCTTTTTTTGCTGAGGATCTCCGATAACAGCATCTTAATATGATATTCATATTCATTATCAAAACTGTGTTTCCCGTTTACAGAAAGGTCTGCAGCAGAAGAATTTATATCCATCTGAGGGATATACAAATAATTATTTCTTATGAAAAAATCATTCTCGAGCTTGTCGAAATTAATATTTTCAAGTTCCGAAAGTTCGATGAAATTTGATAATTCCTTAACAGGATCAAAGTTTATAAGGGCCCCTTTGGTGAGGATATATTTACCCTCGGCAGTAATTGCCTTTATTTCAGGCTTAAGCAGTGAATCCATTGGAAGAAGAATTGTCAGGGCTCCCGAGAGCGTTCCCGCCAGGTTTTCTGCCTTAAGAAAGGTCTGTCCGAAATTATTAAACGTTTTAAATGTGTGATTTACGTCTATATCTGATACATTGAAACTGCCTCTGGCGATAATAGATTTGCTTATGTTCTGGACAATGAAGCCGGTTCCGGAGACAGAACCACTGAGAGCATCCATTTTTAATGACTTAAAAGTCAGAATCCTTGGTTTATAGTTAATAGTTCCTTCTATGCCGGATGACAAAAAAGTCTTATAAATGAGAGAATCGATTTTAAAATCAATGTCGAGAACCAGATCTCCGGGCAGATTATAAGCAGTTTTTACAGAGGATGATTCTTCTGACGATGATAAGCTATTCATGAATGCCTCAGGGTTAAGCCTGTTGAATGAGACAGCCGCCTCTGCAGCCATCCTGACAGGCTTTCCTGCTAACCATTCGGGAAGATTTCTGAAATCACCGTTAACTTTTATTTTCTGACCTTTGTAAGAAAAATTCAGATTATCCGCGGTTATATAATCAGATACAGTAACAAGTCCTGTTACATCATTAAGAACCAGCTTATTACTTTGTATTCCAAAGGTAAGTGAATTGAAGTTTAATCTGGCATCAGGTTTCAGCATAAGAAGGTCTTCAATTGTAACAGAATCCTTTGGCCAGTAATCCGTAGTGAGTTTAAGATCAACATCCACAGAACCTCCTGCAGCTGAAATGCTGCCAATATTGAAGAACTCCTTTATTTCTGCGGGTAAGATTCTTCCCGTTAGGGTAAGTTCAGTAATGGGTTTAGAAAACCCTGATACATAAATTGATCCGTTATACTCTGAAGAGCCAAGTCTTGCCTTGAAGTTTTTCAATGATACTGAACTGGTTTTTAAATTATTTTCATCTCCATTTGAATAGGATCCTGAAAAGGCGATATTATTCAGAGTAATGTCTGATTTCCCAAAAGTTACATGTCCGTCTGATAGGCTCGTGTTTATCTCAATATGCGGATTTTTTGTTCTGGTCAAGGGCCCGTTTATCTTACATAATACACCCAACAGACCTGATGGATTATAATCAGAAGCCAGTTCCAGATATTTCCCGGGAAGGTATTTCCTTATCTTTTCTATGTTAATATCTTCACCTTTAATATTAAGATCGAGTAAGTTGTCTGAAGAAACGAAACCGTCGAGACTGAAAAGAAAGCTTTCAATAGAGAGGGTTCCCTTTTTAAACCTTATTCCCTCTTTTGAACTTTGCAGCGAAAGATCGAGCCCGGCATTGATCGTTTTTGTAATAATGGTATTAAACAACTGAAAACTATTAATCTCCAGCTCTGCCTCAGCAGTCAGATCGATATTTTCTCCTGATATCCTGCTTTTTAATTTCCCCTCCTTTGTTTTTCCGTTCATTACCAGCTTCGTAGCCAGATTGTTATAATATATCCTTATCTCACTGAGATTTATTTTCTCAAGATTTATTGTGAACTCTTCTCCTGTCGAACTCTCCTTATTGACTGATATGTTGTAATTTACAAAGCCTGCATTATCAGTGAAGATATTAATCTTACCGTTCTTTGCTCCGATACTTTCAATATTATAATTGCCTTTTATTATATCGGTAATTTTAAATTCGACTGACACGTTTTTAGCCGCAAGAAGTGTATCGGTATTAATTCCTTTGAAAGCCGATTTGATAAAATCAGAAGATGACCATACTACAACGTCCTTAAGCTCCAGAGAAGCTCTCGGGAATTTTCGAAGGAATGATAATCTTAAGTCCCCGAATTCAAGCTTGGTGGATAGATTTTTATTGATTGAATTCAGTAATATGCCGGCAACTTTATCCTGCAAAAGGAGTGATGCTGAAAACAGTAATACTGAAACCGTAAGAATCAGTATTGCAATAATTTTAAATATTTTCAGAAGGATTTTCATTCTATTTCAGAAGGAAGGATAAGTCGTTATCTGATGAAAGCTCAACAGGAGCGGTTCCTTTTTTAAATAATCTCAATGTTCTTGAACCGATAAGAGTAAGTTTCATATTTTCCCTTAGAAGCATACAGCCTTCACGCAGTCCTGCAACATAAATGTCACGATTTGCTTCTATAAATTCTTCAATCCTCTGTTCTCTTGTTTCCCCGGCATGTCCAACAGGATTTGCATCGAGGTAATGCGGATTAATCTGAAAAGGAATAAGATTGAATGCAGAAAAAGAATCAGGTTCTACCACGGGCATATCATTTGTTGTCCGGATTGTGGGACAAGCCATATTTGATCCTGCGCTCCAGCCGATATAAGGAGTACCTGAACTTACTTTTTGCCTTATTACCTCAATCAGCTTATTGTCTCTTATCATTTTAAGCAACTTCCAGGTATTCCCTCCACCTACAACAATGGCGGAAGCCTCATTAACTGCAGCTACCGGATCGGAAAACCGGTGAATTGAAATAATTTCATGGCCAATTTCCTTAAACCGTTCATTAACTTTTTCCTCATAGGTGTCAAATGAAAAAGTCACTGCTGCATATGGAATAAACAGAGCTTTAACCGGTTTGTTTCCCAGAAAGCTTTTAATATTATTCTTCGGATAGTCAAGATATGGTTCTCCGGGGTTTGTTGAATTGCTGATAAGTAGTAGCCTCATAGTATTGGATTTAGATCTTTAAATCGTGGTTCAAAGGATTGTTTTTTATACTAATAATTTTAAAGGTATTATTTAAAACGTTGAATAAAAGCACTTTCCCACTCAGTACATCTCCGGTTTCTGTAATTATTTTTATTACTTCATTAGCCATATATGTTCCCGCTATTCCGGGAAGGACTCCGAATAAACCCACCTGTGCAGGTAACGGATTTCTTGATTCTTTTTTTACCGTAGAGGGATTAAAACATCTGTATGTGGGTCCTCCTTTATAGTTGAAGACAGAAACCATCCCTTCATACTTATAAATAGAACCATGTACCATCGGTTTATTTAAAATTACACAGGAATCGTTAATAACATACCGGGCTTCAAGATTGTCGGTCGCATCAACAATCACATCAAAGTTCTTAATAGTCTTCAGCGAATTGGAAGAATCCAACCGAAGATTTATTATTCCTATCTCTGTAAATGAATTAAGGTGTTCAAGTCGGTTCTTTGCTATTATGGATTTAAGTTTTCCGACATCATCCGAACCGTAGAGAACCTGTCTCTGCAGGTTTGTTTCATCTACTTTGTCAAATTCTATTATCGTTATTTTACCAACACCGGCAGAGGTAAGGTACTGAAGAACAGGACAGCCCAGTCCTCCGGCCCCCACAACCAGGACTTTGGCGTTTTTAATTTTTTCCTGCCCTGCAACCCCTATTTCAGGAAGCATAATCTGCTTGCTGTACCTGCGGATCTCCCTGGGAGTTAATAGATTTTCTGCCATTCAGCATTTCTGTCTGTAGAATGCAAATATACATTGTAATAGACAGGTATCAAAAAACAAGTAAGGGCGATTCACGAATCGCCCCTTCATAATTTGTTTTGTAAGGACGATTCGCGAATCGTCCATTCAAAATATTTAATCGTTGAATGTAAATGCAACACCCAGTTCGAAAGGATAAAGATCATATCCGCCCGGACCTTTTCCGGACTTAAACATAGGAGTCATATAATAAGTCCCGTAAAGCTGAAAGTTGCCATAACCGACTCTTGCTGTTGCTCCGTATCTCAGCATATTCAGACTGAAATCGCTATTAGATTTTACCTTTTGCCCGTCTTCATATACCATTTTGGAATGAGAGGCAAGTTTTACAGCGCCTATTGGACCTGCAGCTAAATTAATGCTGTTGTTGTCGACAGGTAACTGAAGTTCCAGCATTAACGGGAGGGTAAGATAAATGGTTGTGAGTTTTGATTTTTCCAGGTTCGCTCCCGGATCAAGCATTTCCACAATACCGTTAGTGCCTTTAAAAATATTATTGTTTCCGTCAAACCTGTAATTATTCCAGTTGAAACCAAGCCCGGTTACAAATCCTATTCTTCTTGTCATCCCAAGGCTCAACTGTGAAAAGTTGATATTGAAATTTGATGCTTTGCTTGAGTGAAGCGACATATAATCAATATCATCCGGCATAACATTGCTCTTTTCCGATGTCAGATAGTTATTGAATCCGAATTCCACACCCGACCAGTGACCTTTGAAACGGTTTCTTCTTCTGTTACGGGCATTTTCATCATCCTCATCGTTCCAATCCCAGTCATCGTCGGTGAATTTCTCAAATTTGTATTTGTTCCCTTCAAGAGATTCAAGTATTCTTAATCCCTTACTTCCGACCCTTATGTTCACAGAAGAATCATTTTCTTCTATGTTAACCAGATTCCTGCCGACACTCACACTGGTTTTTTCATCTGAATTACCGGTATTCGATTTCTGTTTCTCATTCTGGTTTTCTGCAGCCACATTCTGGCTGAATCCCTGTAGTATTATTGCTGTGAGCAATATGATTATTCCTAACTTTTTCATGGCATAAAATTAAAATTGTTACTGTTTTCAGAGATGTGACGGAGAAGGTGTCAAAAAAGTTACGGCAGAGGTTCACTTTTTTTTACGGGAGTATTAAACTTGAGAAGTTTTGAGCTGAAATAAACAGAACTGAGTTCTCCGTTCTCGTCATTATTCTTGTCAAGTGCCATCTCCCAGCCCAATAGTTTATTCAAGCCGGTAACACCCGCTTCAGCGATTTCATATCCTTTTAAAGGACTATCGGGAGCAGTTTTATCCCTGAGTATTTTTTCCCTGAATGTCTTTGAAATATACCTGCTTACATTACTTCTTTCATCATCCTCTTCCGGTAATGTATAAGTAATATTGGAAGCCATCAGTGTATTTGTTGCCATATTCACACTGAATTCTACATCGTATGAGAGATTGATTTTATTTATACCGTTGTCTTTAACTATTATACTCTTCTCAACAGAATCAGTCAGAACAACTGCCATCAGTTCAGTTTTGGTCTGAACTGCCTGTTCTTTCCTGACAGGGACTAACCTGACTTCATTTTGTCTTTCAACCGGCATTTGTATAATTTTTTCAGGGACAAATATACTGGCCGTGTTATTAATTGAAGTTGAAATCTCACGGGGAGCTGAAAGGAAAACAGAAATGATAAGAGTTATTACTGCTGCAGCGCTTAATCCGATTATTGACAGCCTGATTACTTTCTGCAAAGGAGTTTTCCTGAGCAGATTAGATTTATAGGCATATGTTAAAGAAACAGGAGAGATCCTGGTTTTCTGTATCAGGTCAAACGATCTTTTCCTGTCAGCATTTTGCCCTGTAAGCTCAATCAATTCAGCTTTCTGTTCAGATGACAGATCGTTCTCAAGAAATGCAACAGACAGATATTCAAATTGGGAATCCGAAATATCTGCAGTTGATCTCAAGAGAGATTCTTTGTTTTTGTACTGTCTGTCAGAATGTTCGATGACGACCGGAGTAAGCTCCTTAAATTCTTCTCTCAGGTCGGGGTTTTTATCAAGAAATATGTTTAGCTCCTCAACCTGCTGAGCATCGAGATTTCCATCGAGCCAGTCGATGAACCATATTTCATAATTTGACCTGTCCGGTTTCATTCTATATTACAGTTTCAATTTTACCGATATAGCTCTTCAGAGCCAGTCTTCCACGGTATATGTTAATCTTAACCTGTGCTTCACTCAATCCGGTTATATCGCCAATCTCTTTATAACTATAACCCTCATAGTCCCTTAGCATTACTGCTGTTTTCTGCTGTTCCGGAAGTCTTTCAAGAGCTTCATGAAGTATTTCGTTCAGATCGCTGTAGTGGGAATCATAAACCATTTCTGTTTCATGTACAGGTTCCATACTGGTCATTCTCTTTTCCTTCCTGATAATGTCAATCATGGTATGATAAGCAGTCGAAAACAACCACGACTTAACCACCATATAATCAATTTCTGCAACATGCCGCCAAAGCTTTTCATAGCTGTCCTGCACTACATCGTTCGCCCTATCCTCATCCTTAAGATTACCCCGGATGAATCGGTATACCGAATCAGCATACTCTTCTACAGATCTGTTATATTCCTTTACTGTCATAAATTCAATACCAGTGCAAAGACGGATGAAAGTTAAAATAGTTACAAATATGTTAGGTTTTTTTCGAAATATTATTCATGTTTGAGTTATGAATTCCTGCAGTAAATCATTATCAAAGGCATTTTCCGGTTGTCTGTCGAACAGGTTTTTTTCTGTTTTTGCAGTAAAATCAGCTTTTCTCGTCCTTATAGTGTTTTTTACGGGATGTAAATCTGCGACTAAAGAGAGAGATTCTGATTCACAAAACCCCAATGTTATCTCTGCTGAGAATTTCGGTCCATATACAGGAAATGTTTCTCCTCCTGAATTAATAACTGCCGGGAAACCATATAAAGTAAAGATTAAACAAAAAAAAGAATATCCCGAAACGCTTAATAGTAAACTGGCAGGATCCCCCCAAAAATTGGAAGTCTTGTCTCCCGTTGTTAATACCCCGGGTGAAAAAGGACTTTCTTTACCTTCGTCTGTTAAAGCAAATGTAAATCCGGTCATCTGTCAGCCCCCCGAGGTAGTTCTTGTGAAAGATGCATACAGCAGGATGATAAATCCCGGCAATTTCAGTTCTTACAGTAAACTTCAGGGGTTACGTCACGATCAGGTCAGGGGGCTTATACAGGACAAATCAGGTAACCTTTGGCTGGCAACGGATGATGGTGCCACAAGGTATGACGGAAAATACTTTTCGAGGTATTCCATTGAGCAGGGATTGACGAATGATCTTATTCTTTCTGTTTTCCAGGACAGTAATGAAAACATCTGGTTTGGTACCTATGGAGGAGGAGTTTCGAAATTTGACGGGAAGTTCCTCTTTAATTATTCTACAAAAGAAGGACTTGCAAATAATATCGTGAATTGCATTTTTGAGGATAATAATGGAAATCTCTGGATTGGCACCGGTGGCGGGGTTTCGAAATTTGACGGGACGTTTTTTACAAATTATACAACAGCCGGGGGGTTATGTCATAATGACATCAGATCAATTACAGAGGATAAAACAGGGAAAATATGGATTGGCTCAAGTGGAGGAGGTGTTTCTGTTTTTGACGGAAAATCATTTCTAAATCTTTCAACAGATCAGGGTTTGGTTCATGGCAAAATTAACTCACTCTATAATGATACTCAAGGCAATTTGTGGATAGGGTTTTCATCTAATGGAGTAATTAAATATGACGGACTTAACTATTACTGGTACTCGAAAAACGAAGGACTGGGTGATAATTCTGTTACTACAATAATTGAGGACAATTACGGAAATATCTGGTTTGGGTCAATGGATTCGGGGCTGTCGAAGTTTGATGGTAAATATTTTACATATTATTCTGAGAAGGAAGGGCTTGGTGCCGATTTTATAAGATGTGCAATAAAGGACAAAAACGGGGTATTATGGTTTGGAACCAGAGGAAGCGGAATTACCAGGTACAATGGTAATCTGTTTACCCATCTCACATCAAATGAAGGCCTCAGCAACAGCAGAGTTATGGCGATTCTTAAAGATAATTCAGAGAACCTGTGGTTGGGAACTTTTGGTGGTTATCTTACTAAATGTTCATTCCGGACCGAGGATGGCATTAAACGAAAATACTATACCTATTTTAATGAAGATGACGGATTGTTAAACAACCGTGTTTATTGCATAATGCAGGATAGATCAGGGAATATCTGGATCGGCACAGATGGTGGAGGAGTGTCAATGTATGATGGTAAGGAAATGACTACTTATACAATTAAACAAGGTCTGGGAGGAAGTGTAATCAGGAAAATTTATGAGGACAGGGATGGTAATATTTGGTTTGCAACATACGGTTCGGGTATCTCAAAATTTGATGGGGTTAATTTTACAAACTATAGTGTAAAACAAGGTCTGAGCGGTAATAATATATTAAGTATTCTACAGGATTCAGATGGAAATTTCTGGTTCGGTACAGATACAGGCGGTGTTACTTTTTTTGATGGGAAGAATTTCATTCACTATTCGAAGTCACAGGGATTTTTCAGTAATATTGTTTATAGTATTATTCAGGATAAATCAGGAATAATCTGGTTTGGAACGGGCGGAAGCGGAATTGTGAAGTTCGACGGGAAGCACTTTACCTCATTTACTAATCAAACAGTACCGAATAATAATTACATTCTTAGTCTTTTGCAGGATTCACACGGTAATATCTGGATGGGCAGCCGTTTCGGTGTTATGGTACTTGAAAATTCTCAAAATCCCGGGTTCAGGTATTATGATTATGAAGACGGCTTCACTGGTATAGGCTGCAATATTGGTGCAATTGAAGAGACTAGTGATGGAATAATCTGGTTTGGGACTAATGATAGATTAACCTTATTTAATGGTATCGGAGATACTGCCGGCATTGTTGATACTGAACTCAAAATTACAGGTGTTCAGTTATTTAATGAAACAATTCCCTGGACCGCACTTTTAGGGAAGAAAGACAGTACCCTGCTATTACCCAATGGAGTGAAAGTTGGGAAACTCAGGTTTGATGGTCTTTTAAAGTGGTATGGCATACCTGAAAACCTCAGTCTTAGGCATGATAACAACTATCTTACAATTAGTTATACTGGAATATCCATTACTGAGAACAATAAAATTCAGTATCAGTATAAACTCGAGGGATTGGATGAAGACTGGAACACACCCACAACCCGAACCGAAGCTGCATATGGAAACCTGAATCAGGGGGAATATGCTTTCGTTGTAAGGTCAAAGCGCGGCAGCGGATTATGGAGCAAAGAAATAAGATATCCTTTTTCGGTCAGAGCACCCTGGTGGGAGACTGTGTGGTTTTACTCTATAGTTATTTTATTTCTTATTATATTGATATACAGCATTTTCATGTATCGGTTAAGAAAGTTGAAGTACGATAAGCAAATTCTCGAATTAAAGGTAAAAGAACAAACCATAGAAATAACACAAAAGAACAATGAACTTCAAAAATCAAATGCTGAAAAAGACAAGTTCTTATCAATAATCGCGCACGACCTGAGAAGCCCGTTCAGTGGTTTCATTGGATTGTCAGAACAGCTGGCTGATGACCTGTCGGGCTTTACAACAGCAGAAATTCGAAAAATCGCTGAGAGCCTGAAAGTTTCAGCAACCAGTATTTATGGTTTGCTGGAAAATCTTCTCGATTGGGCAAAAATGCAGCAGGGGAGGCTCCCCTTCAAACCGGAGAGAATTCATTTATCTGAAATTGTTAATGATTGCATTACATCTTTAAGGGACCCTGCAAGAATAAAAAAAATAGTAATTTCAGTTAATATTAGTGATGATATCTATGTTTCTGCAGACATAAATATGTTGCAGGTAATTATCCGCAATCTTGTTTCAAATTCTGTGAAATTCACAAATGAAAACGGAAGGATATCAATTTCAGCTGTTTCAATTCCGGGAAATTATATTGAAATATCTGTTAGCGATACAGGTATAGGAATGAGTTCATCACTCATTAACAAGTTATTCCTTATCGAGGAAAAAACAAACAGAAAAGGGACCGCGGGAGAACAGAGTAGTGGCCTGGGTTTAATTCTTTGCAAAGAGTTTGTTGAAAAGCATTCCGGTAAAATACGGGTGGAAAGCGAAGTTGGAAAAGGTACGATGTTTTATTTTACAATGCCATCGGTAAGAACGTAATCAGTCGCCATTATAAACGTAGAGACGCAATGCATTGCGTCTCTACAGGATTAATATTGTGTTTTGTGTAGGGAAGGCTCGCGAGCCTTCCTTACATAAAAAATTATTTAGGTTGGTACACCCGAACCCAGTCAATTTCCATCGATGTCATGCCATTTAATGGCTTGTCGGTACCGCCGGCAAGAAGAACATACATAGGTTCCTGCGGAACATCAGATGTCTGTGTGAATACTTCTGTGTCGTTTATTTTCCAGACCAGCTTATCAGAAGTCCATTCCAGGGTAAAGATGAAGAAATCATTGGCATAGCGTGATCCAAGTGATGTTTTGACATTATTCCCTTTTGCCGAGAAATAATCAAACCATACTTTCCCTTTGGATGTCCTGCAAACGTCAAGATGTGGTGTTATTTTATCTGCCAGCATCCAGAAAGCATTTTTTGCATTTGGATCTCCGAGTTTAATTTTTGCAGTAAAGATACCGTACTTCTGCCTGAAGCTGTTTCCTGAATTGATGAGGCCTGATGTATAGCTGAACTCCTTGGTTGAAAATCCTTTGGTAGCAGACCATACTTTCCCGGTTACTTTCTGCGGTTTTGTATTAATTTTAAGAATGCTGTTCCTGATCTCAAAATTGTCTTTTTCTGTATAGGCTTGCAGATCAGACTCGACAGAATATCTGTCTTTAAGAAGCTTTTCTCCCCAGTAATAGTTAGTGAGCCATTTTTTTGTATCAAGCTTATCAGAATCAAATTCATCGCTGAAAGTGAGTTCTCTGTGTTTCAGAACATCAAACTTATTGGAGTCTTTTACTTTAAAGTACCATATAATATCTTCACTTTTCTTCAACTTATCATGTTCCTGATGCTCCTTGAACATTTCAGTTTTTTCAAATCTTTTCTTGTCAAGAAGGTACTCTTTCTGTTTTTTGAATTCTGCAGATGCTACAAACTCTTTAAGTTCGTTGTATCTGGCAAGGCGGGTCGATCCGTCAATATTCCGGAAGTTAGCCAGCTCTTTGGAAGACTTGAATTTATAATAGTCTTTTATTTCAGAACTACCCTTTAGCCTGTTATACTCCTGGAGTTTTTTGTCATCAGCTGAATCTTTGAACTCTTTGGCTTTCATTTTACCCTTGAATTCAGGAGATTGAACCAGTTTTTCAAGAGATTCGTAGCCGCTTATCTTATCTGAACCATCAAGATCCCTGAATTTCTTAAGATCCGTCCCGGCAACTGTCCTGAAATAGAGTACAATATCCTTTGCTTTCTGCAGAGAAAGGAATTCTTTTTCTTTTGAATACTCCTCAGAGGTTTTATACTGGAGAGATTCAATTTCCTTCTTTTTCTGAATAAAATCAGATGATGTTACCAATTTGTCCAGTTCCGTAAATTTCGCCAACTGTTCAGATTTGGAAAAGGTGTTTAATTTCTCAAATTCTGAAATCAAAGCCTTTTCAGCCTGCTCAATTTTCGAAGTTGATGGGATCATTCCCAGTAAAAGCTTGAGACTTGCCATTGTAATAACGTTTTTGGTATAACCTGTTAAAGATAGAAATTCTTTCCAAATAAACGACTTCTGCACTCTGATTATTTGCTTTTCTGCTTGTATATATGATGATTAATGCCGAAAAAATTAAAAATTCTTTGGAAAAATTTGGAAAAATAAAAATTCAGATTTAACTTTGACCGGACGTTCAGTCAAAAATTTATTGATATTTATTTCGTAAATTTCAGAACATGTCACCCAGGACTGCGGAGCAATTTGAAGAGATGAGGGAAGAAAGAAAGACACTCATTATGGATGTAGCCCTTGAGCATTTTGCAAAGGAGGGGTATCATAAGACAACAATAAATCAAATTGCCAGACATGCCAGGATATCCAAAGGCCTGATGTATAATTATTTCATTAGCAAGGAATCTCTGCTATTTGAAATAATTATGCGTTCGGTAAATGAAATGTATGCTGATTTTGACAGAGATAAAGACGGTTACCTCTCAGGCGAGGAGTTTGAATTTTTTATAAGAAGACTATTCAGGCTTTTAAAAGAGAAAAAATCATTTTGGAGACTGATTTTTCAGCTTGTTATGCAGAATGAAGTGAGAGAGAAAATTCTTAATTTTTTCCCTTCGTCAGGGATTTTAAATGAAGAAAACAAAATCAATCAGGACATGGCTTTTTTAAACTCTATTGTTAATATTCTAACAGATTATTTTTTAAGAAAAAAAGACCGCAGTGTTAAAGATTATGATCCATTCCGCGAGCTTAATCTTTTTATTCTGACATTGAAAGGCTTCGCACTCTCTTTTGTTTATATGGAAGATAAAGATGACAGATATTATGAAAAAACAATTAACGATATTATTGAGAAGTATAAATAGAGACGTCATGAAGAGTATTATATATAAAAGTCTGCTTCTTATCATTGCAGGATCAAACTTTTTAAGTGTTACTGCACAAAATCTTTCAGCAACAGAAATAGTCAGAAGAGCAGATGAGAAATTCAACGGAGAGAAGTCTTCACTGATGGTGATGTCGATGACAATTATTCGTCCTGCCTGGCAGAGAACAGTGGAATTTAAAAACTGGACTCTTGAAAAGGAATATGCTCTGACCCTCATAACAGCTCCGGCAAAGGAGGTTGGACAGACCTTCCTCAAGCGGGGAACCGAAATGTGGAGCTGGAATCCCTCAATAAGCCGTCTGATTAAACTTCCGCCCTCTATGATGTCGCAGGGCTGGATGGGATCAGACTATACCAATGATGATATCCTTAAGGAATCCTCTGTGGTAAACGATTATAATCATGAAATCACCGGAGAAGAGGTTGTTGGAGGAAGAGAGTGCTACAGGATAAAAATGGTAGCGAAGGATGATGCTGCAGTTATCTGGGGGCATCAGACCAGATGGATTGACAAAAAAGAATTTCTTGTTGTGAAAGCCGAGTTGTTTGATGAAGAGGGTGTCCTCGTAAGAACAGAAACCGGCAGCGATATTAAAACAATGGATGGCAGGGTTATCCAGACAAAAATCGAACTTGTTCCGGCCGAAGAACCCGGAAACAAAACTGTAATCGTTATTAAGGAGATAAAATTCAATATCCCGATAGAGGAGACATTTTTTTCGCAGCAGAATATGAAAAGGGTTAGATAAAATTGGTCATTCAATAGTCATTCAATGGTCATTCAATGGTCATTCAATGGTCATTCGATAGTCATTCAATTGTAAAACGACTAATGACAATAAATGACGGCGAAGCCAAATGACAGCGCAGCGAATGACAATGAATGACAGCGCAGCCAAATGACAATAGATAAAGAGAGAGAATTATTAACTGATAGTTTACCGTAATGCGAGATGATATTAAGATAGCTTGGCGCAATCTGTGGAGAAACAAGAGAAGGACTCTTATAACAGTTGCCTCAGTGTTTTTCGCCGTTTTCTTTGCCCTGATAATGAGATCGCTTCAACTGGGGACATACGATCATATGTTCAGGAATGTAATCGAATCCTATACAGGTTATGTACAGATTCAGCATGAAGACTTCTGGGATAACCGGTTAATTGATAATGTTTTTCCATATACGCCTGAACTGGAAAAGCTGATTCTGAATGATAAAAATGCAAATTCAACCGTTCCCCGCTTTGAATCCTTCGCGCTTGCCTCAACAGGGAACATAACAAAAGGGGTTCTTGTTATGGGTATTGATCCTGAAAAAGAATCATACCTGTCTGATGTAAAAAGCAAGCTTGTAAGATATCGGCTCAATGATGAAACTGTTGAAAAGCTTAAGAATTCAGAATTGCCCGAAACTATTAAGAGGAACATTGACCTTTTCTCCGGTAATTCATACTCAAGCAGGGCATCTCTTATGGCAGATCTTGGCATTACTGAAAAAGATTCTGCTTCAGTATTCCCTGTTATTGAAAGCAATGCATCATTCAGAAATGGCTATATTAAAACAGGCGAACCCGGGGCTCTTATCGGCGATAAACTCGCAGCATTTCTGAAAATAAGTGTAGGCGATACACTTGTCCTGATAGGGCAGGGTTATCACGGAACATCAGCAGCCGGCAAGTTCCGAATTGCAGGTATTGTAAGGATGCCCACACCGGATCTTGATAATAAAATTGTATATCTGCCATTCGATGTCTGCCAGGAGTTTTACAACGCGCCGGGCATGCTTACCTCACTGGCTGTAAGCATAAAGAATAACAACGACAAAGAAATTGACAGAATGGTATCCGACCTTGGTATGAAGCTTGAAGCTCCACTCAGGGTGATGGGATGGCGAATGATGAATGAACTCATGATAAACCAGATGGATGCCGACAGCAAGAGTGGCATGATAATGATTGCAATTCTGTATCTGGTTATTGCTTTTGGAATTTTTGGTACTGTGCTGATGATGACAGCAGAACGCAGAAGGGAGTTCGGAGTATTGGTTGCAATAGGGATGCAGAAAACAAAACTCTCAGCCATTGTAACTTATGAAATGATTTATATTGGGTTAATGGGTATAGCCAGCGGCATTATCTTGGCACTGCCGGCTATATTTTATGGTTATTATCACCCTATACGATTTACAGGTGAAATGGCAAAAATGTATGAGGATTACGGAATGGAGCCGGTAATGCCGTTTATGCCGGTCGACTGGTATTTTATGTGGCAATCGGTGGTGGTTACAATCATAGTATTTATTGCAATAATCTATCCTGTCAGGAAGATCCAAAAAATGGAAGTTGTTAATTCATTAAAGGCTTAAAAATTATCATTATGATCTGGAAAACTGCCTGGAAAAATGTATGGCGTAACCGTGTGAGAAGCCTGGTGGTAATTGCCTCGGTTACCGTTGGTGTGTTTGCTGCCATATTCTCAATCGCAATGATGAACGGAATGATCGCCCAGCGTTTTAATGCAGCTATCGATGAAGAAATATCACATATTCAGATTACCGGAAAAGGGTTCAGACTAAATAACGATTCTGAAATACTTATTAATGACAGCGAAAAAGCATTATCTCTTCTTAATAAGGAAAAAGGGATATCCGGTGTTGTAGCCAGAAAGATCTTCAGCGGAATGGCTGCAACAGCTGTTAAAAGTGCAGGTGTTCAGATAGTTGGTATTGACCCGGCGCAGGAGAAAACGGTTTTTACTCTTTTTAAGACCATTATGCCAGGCACAGGCGATTATTTTGAGTCTTCCTCCCGGAATGATCTGGTATTAATCGGTCAGGATCTGGCTAAAGAATTGAATATAATCAGATATGCTGTTGATAGCACCGTTATTGAGAAGCTCAGGAAACAAAGGGTTCCGGAAGTGACTATAAATAAGCTGTTGTCAATTCTTGATGTTCGCTTCACAAATGAGAAGAAATTTAATAAGGCTGTCAATTCTGTTCTCACAAAGAAAGAGACCGCCAGATATGGTCAGATCTTAAAAAAGGAGGCATGGTCGTACAGGGAAGGGTCGAGACTTACTCTTACATTTCTCGACAGGGATAATGTACAGGTTGGCGCACGGTTCAGAATTGCCGGAATCTATGATCTGAAAAACACAATGTTCGAATTGAGCACAGTTTTCGTAAGAAATTCAGATCTGTCGCGGCTCTCGGGACTCGATTCAACGATGTATCACCAGATGGTAATCAGGCTCAGTGATGTTGAAGAGACAGACATGCTTACAGCACAGATGAAAGAAAAGCTGACCGACCTTGAGGTATTGAGCTGGAAGGAGTTGCAGCCCGATCTGGCCATGATGACAGATTATACTCATCAGATGTATGCAATCTTTATGCTGATAATTCTTGCAGCCCTTGCATTTGGTATTGTGAACACAATGCTTATGGTTGTTCTCGAGAGGACAAAAGAGCTTGGAATGCTTACAGCTATCGGAATGAATAAGAAAAAAGTTTTCTCAATGATAATGCTCGAATCGGTCTTCTTGTCATTAATTGGCGGTGTCGCCGGGATGTTTGCAGGCTGGCTCACAGTTATGGCAACTGCTAAAAACGGGATCAACTTTCTTCAGTATGCTGAAGGAATGGAAGCCTATGGGTATTCTGCCCATGTGTTCCCGGAAATCGGGATAGGGTTTCTTTTACTCGGGACTGTCCTGATAATTTTTACAGGAATAATGGCATCAATATATCCTGCCCTCAAAGCACTTAAACTCAATCCGGTTGAAGCTATCCGCACAGAATAATTTTAAAAAAAGCAATCATGAAAATTATTGAAATCAAAAACGTTACAAAAATATATAATGAGAGTGAGATTCAGGTAAACGCTGTAAATGGCGTCACCCTCGATTTTCAGGAAGCTGAGTTTGCGGCTATTGTTGGTCCATCCGGATCAGGCAAGACAACACTTCTTAATATGATAGGAGGACTGGACAAACCTACCTCCGGAGAAATTCTTGTTGATGGAACCAATCTGTCCGCACTAAAATCTTCTGAGCTTATTGATTTCAGAATGAGAAACATAGGCTTCGTTTTTCAGGCCTATAATCTGATCCCTGTACTAACGGCTAAGGAGAATGTCGAATTTATTATGTCACTACAGAAATGGCCGCGGGCAGAGCGGGATCTTAGGACCATGGAGTTACTTAAAGCTGTTGGTCTTGGTGACAGGATGAACAGCCGTCCGGGTAAGCTTTCCGGCGGACAGCAGCAGAGAATTGCTGTTGCCCGGGCACTGGCATCGCGACCTAAGTTTGTTCTGGCAGATGAACCAACAGCTAACCTCGATTCTAAATCTGCCGCAACTCTTCTTGAGATAATGGATAAGCTTAACAGTGAGGAGAAAATAACTTTCATATTCTCAACTCACGATCCAAGGGTAGTGAAAATGGCGCACCGGGTTATAACTCTTGAGGACGGGAAAGTTGTTTCAGATGATGTGAGGGAGTAATATTTAAGTATTGGAATGAGATCATTATTAGTCGCAACGGGTGTTATCTTATTATCAGTAATGCCTCTCTTTTCACAGGAGAAACAACAGGTTATTGTGTTAAACGGTTATGTGACAACAATGCAAAGCGCAATGTTTGATTCACTATCCGGTCCGGTTGTTTATGATAATCTCATTCATAACAGACTCAATTTCAAAGGATATATAAATAGTCATTTGACATTTGCCGCTGAATTCAGGAACCGTCTGTTTACCGGTGATATGGTTAGAACCAATAGTTCATATTCTGAAATGATCGGAAGAGACCTGGGTTTCGCTGATATGTCGTGGAATATAATTAATAAGAGTTCTTTTCTTCTGAATACCACAATTGACCGTCTATGGTTTGATGTTAATGCTGGTAAAGCACAGTTGCGCATCGGACGTCAGAGGATAAACTGGGGTCAGACTCTTGTATGGAATCCGAATGATATTTTCAATGCATATTCTTTTTTTGATTTCGATTATGCTGAACGACCAGGCAGTGATGCTCTAAGGCTTCAGTATTTCCCTACTTACTCTTCAGCTGTTGAACTTGCTGCGAAAGTTAATTACGATAATGCTATAACAGCAGCCGGCCTCTATCGTTTTAACAAGTGGGGTTATGATATTCAGTTTCTGGCAGGCTGGGTAAACAGTGAAGATATTGTACTTGGCGCGGGCTGGTCAGGCTCCATAGGAAGTTACTCATTAAGGGGTGAGGGATCGTGGTTTGAGCCGGTTGATGAGTTTCTTAAAACAGAGGGTACTTTGCTTTTAACTGCCGGGGCGGATAAGATCTTCCAGAATAATTCTATGGCACAAGTTCAGGTGATGTATTGTAATAACCCGCTTTCACTTACAGACTTCAATAGTTTTTATATCGGCAATCTGTCTTCAAAAGATCTTGCCTTTTCCCGGTTTTCAGCCTTCGGGCAGTTTACATGGGCAGCTACACCATTACTCAATACAAGCATTTCTGCGATGTGGTTTCCTGATCTTAAAGGATATTTTGCAGGACCATCAGTAGATTATTCACTTGCAGACGATCTTGATTTTTCGCTGATCTGGCAGCACTTCACAAGCATTATGGATGGCACAAAAACAAGAATTAATCTCGGATTTCTCAGGATAAAGTACAGTTTCTAGAATTTTCATACTTTTGCCACACAACTAATAAACTTTAAGATGGCCCTGGTACATGAATTTGAAAATAGCGGAAACTGGTTGTTTAAAAGAAGAAGCTGGCTGCCCGTTTTTATGATCACCGCAGGAATTATTATGATGTATCTCGGGAATCGCCAGGCAATCCTGTTTGACCTGAGGGACGAGCTCATCTTTCTGGGTGTTAGTCTGTTCGGACAAATAATAAGAGTTTTTACTGTAGGTTTTACACCTAAAAATACATCTGGAAGAAATACTGTTAACGGTCAGATTGCTGATGAGCTTAATGTGACAGGAATCTATTCACTTCTTCGTCATCCTTTGTATCTCGGCAACTTTTTCATGTGGCTGGGACCTGTTCTTTTTCTCCGTTCCGGGTGGTGCGTTGTAGTGTTCGGACTGTTCTACTGGCTTTATTATGAGCGAATAATGTTTGCTGAAGAACAGTTTTTAAGAAGAAAATTTGGTGAAATATATGACAAATGGTCAGAAACAGTTAGTTCGTTTATTCCCTTAACCTTTAATTATATTGCGCCAAAACTTCCTTTTTCAGTCCGGAATGTTTTAAAAAGGGAATACAACAGTTTTGTAAACATCTTTGTAATATTCACACTTCTCGATCTCTTCAGAAATTATTTTCTTTCAGGAAGGATCTACTTCACAGAAATTTGGATCTGGCTCTTTGCTGCTGCCTTTGTTATCTGGATAACAGTAAGAACCATACACAAACGTACTAAATGGCTTGAGGTCGAAGGGAGATAAAAAGCCGCAAAACTCATACGAACTTTGCGGCTGAAAATATGATGGTTTAATGATTAATCCCTCGATCCCAGAAAGATCATAATATAATACATTAACGTTGCCAGAGAACCAAGTGCTGCAACAACATAAGTATAAGCGGCCCACTTGAGTGCATCCTGCGCTTTATCGTGATTCTGATACGATGTGACACCTGCATTTGTTAACCATGCCAGAGCCCTCTGACTTGCATTGATTTCTACAGGAAGGGTGATGAAACTAAAGAATGTTGTGAGTGCAAACAAAGCTATCCCTGCTAACAGAAGCGCAGGAAAAGTCTGAATTAAAAGCACCCCGGCCAGTAAGATCCATTGAACCCATTTAGAAGAAAAGCTAACCGCAGGCACAAGTTTTGACCTCATTGTAAGCCATGAATATGCAGTTGCATGCTGAACTGCATGTCCGCACTCATGAGCAGCCACCGCAACAGCTGAAATTGAACGTCCGTTATACACTTCAGGACTCAGGTTAATTGTTTTGTTAACAGGATTATAATGATCTGAAAGATGTCCCTGTACACTTTCAATTCTTACATCTGTAATACCATGATCGCGAAGCATCCTTTCAGCAACATCACGTCCCGACATACCATTATCCACAAGTATTTTTGAATACTTCTTGAATTTCGATTTCAAAACCCAGCTTACGACCCAACTCAGGACCATAAACGCTATAAAAATTATCCATA
>JFJP01037518.1_pt1 | contig 26692 bp, 22 predicted proteins | sample 431651 | NCBI WGS metagenome assembly JFJP01 (sample SAMN02602958, study PRJNA72255) | Microbial mat metagenome, whole genome shotgun sequencing project. | biome: fresh water; feature: sink hole; material: water; isolation source: purple microbial (photo- and chemosynthetic) mats found in...
GTATATGGGATTGAGTAGTTTCATGGCTTCTATTGTTTGTTTCTAGGTCGCAAAGTTACGGCTTTTTTGTGTGAAAAACAAAATTTTGCTTTATTGATTTGTAACGAATGTATTTTCGTAAACCATTGAACCGCAAGAATCATTTTTTTAAACCAAATGAAAAACAACATTCTAAAAAAAAGAAAATGAAACCAATTAACAAACAATAAAACTATTTAACTATACAGATACATTTAGAGTTTTAAATAAAGAAAATCAACTATTTACACAAAACAAAAATAAAAATGTGTTAAATTATATTTAACAATGCAATTTAATTTGTAAGGTTAATAATAAATAAGTAATTTTGCAATGAAAAATAGAAAATTGTTAGAAACACTAACAGAAAATAATCATTTCAAATTAAATAAAATGAGTAAAATAAAAGTTGCAATCAACGGTTTTGGACGTATCGGAAGAAACGTTTTTAAACTAATTTTGGAAAGAGATAACATGGAAGTAGTTGGTATTAACGACCTTACTTCTAACAAAGTATTAGCTCACCTTTTGAAATACGATTCTACACAAGGCAAATTTAAAGGCGAAGTTTCGTTCAACGAGCAAGGTCTTTTGGTAAACGGCAAATTAGTGCCTGTAAGTGCAGAAAGAAACCCAGTAAACATTCCTTGGGCACAAACTCCAGACGTAGTAATTGAATCGACTGGTATTTTCACTTCAAAAGAAAGTGCAAAAGGCGGCTACGGCGACCACGTAAAAAATGGTGCTAAAAAAGTAATTCTTACCGTGCCTGCTAAAGACGAAATCGACAACATGATTGTACTTGGTGTAAACGACGAGCAATTGCGTGCTACCGATACTTATGTTTCAAACGCTTCATGCACAACTAACTGCTTAGCTCCAGTAGCCAAAGTGTTGCACGAAAAATTCGGCATCATCAACGGTCTTATGACCACTATTCACTCATACACCAACGACCAAGTTATTCTTGACGGTCCACATAGCGACCTTAGAAGAGCTCGCTCGGCTGCCATGTCGCAAATTCCAACTACAACTGGTGCTGCTAAAGCCGTAGGCAAAGTTATTCCTGCGTTGAAAGGCAAACTAGACGGTTTGGCTGTGCGCGTTCCTACCCCAACCGGCTCATTGGTTGACTTAGTTGTAACTCTCGAAAAAACAGCTACTAAAGAACAAATCAATGCTGCTATCAAAGAAGCTGCTGAAGGTTGCATGAAAGGTATTTTGGAATATACCGAAGACCCAATCGTATCGGTTGACGTAATCGGAAACCCACACTCTTCTATTTTCGATGCTCAAAGCACTATGGTTATCGGAAATACTGTAAAAGTTCTTTCTTGGTACGACAACGAATGGGGTTACTCTGCTAGAGTTGTTGATTTAATTGGTAAATTAACTTACTAATTTTAAAAATTCCATACCTCAAAATATAAAAGACGCACAGCTATGTGTGTCTTTTTTTTTAAAACGAGTCTATCATTTGGTTTATACTTTGAAGAAAGACACAAAATCCTGTAATTGTTCTGCTTGGCTATTCATTTCTTGCGAGCTAGAAGCAAATTGTTCCGAAGCAGATGCGTTTTGTTGCGCTATTTGATTCAATTGTTCTATTGCACTTAAAATCTGCTCCGTTCCTTTGCTTTGCTCCATACTCGAACTTGTTATTTCTTGCACCAATTGAGCAGTATTTTGGATAGAAGGCACTATTTTTAAGAACAAATTGCTGGTTTTTTCGGCAATAGCTACACTTTTTTTAGCCAAATCGTCAATTTCTTTCGATTCTCTTTGACTTTTCTCTGCAAGTTTGCGCACTTCGGCTGCTACAACCGCAAATCCACGTCCAAATTCTCCGGCTTTAGTTGCTTCTACCGCAGCATTGAGAGCCAAAATATTGGTTTGAAATGCTATTTCGCTAATAATTGAAACCTTACCCGCTATTTCTCTCATCGAATTTACCGATTCATTTACCGATTCACTTCCTTTAATAATGTCTTCAGCGGCTTTGTGGGCAATTTTTTCGGTTTGCTGAGCATTTTCGGTATTTTGATTTATGTTGGCAGTCATTTCTTCCATTGCTGCCGAAAGTTGTTGAAGCGAAGAAGCTTGTCGGCTGGCACCCTCAGACAATTGCTGCGATGAAGTACTTATTTGCAAGCTCGAATTTACAAAACTATCCGTTGTGTGAATGATGGACGAAATTACTTCCTTAAATTTATCCACAATAAATTGAAGCGATTTCATTAAATTGCTAATTTCGTTGTTGCCCGCTAAATTAAATTCGACATCTAGCTCTCCTTCAGCTACTTTATTTGAAACAGCAATCGTTTCTGTTAAAGGAGTTGTAATGCTTCTACTTATGGCTAAAGCAATGAAAACAAGCATTATCAATGAAATAAAGACCAAAATAAACATTGAAATAAACGCATTTTTTCTAACCTTACCTGCATTATCATGAAAATTAGTTGCTTCGCTAAGTGCTGAGGTTTCTAACTTTATAACTTCTTGTATAGCAATCAAATATGCTTCTTTGCCTTTTGTTTTGAAAAGCAGTGCTGCTTGGGCACTACCCAACGAATCATTTTTTAACATTAAATTTGTTACTTTCTTGCGTACTGATTTATAATTTTGGTAAGCTTCTCGAGCATTTTCTACTAATTCATTATCACCAATAAATCGTTCGGTAACTAAATCATAATTCTTTAACATCTTAGTTTCCAGCAAAGTATTAGCATCTTTCAAATTATTTATTTCTTGTACCGATTTAGATAAAACAATTTCGCGCATATTGCTACGAATAGAGTTTAAATCTGCCTTTATATTTAACACAGAGCTAGTTACAACATACGGATGTTCGTACAAATTGTCAGTTAGCTCGGCAAGTGTATTCATTTTATTGATTGCTAGTATATTAATAATTACAAATACAGCTATTAAGCTACCAAAGCCTATAAAAAGCCGTTTTCCTATTTTATAATTTTGAAAATCCATTTACTTTATTTTTAAGATTTAGACCCAAATTAATTGTATTCTATTTTATTGACTGTTTTTCAATAAGTTTCATCTTCTTGAAATACAATTTTTTTGTAAGTATTTATTTTAACCAACTAGGTTTTTATATATTTTTGAATACGTTGAAGGTTTTGATTGATATTTAATTTGGAAATAATTTCTCAAATTAAATATTGAGCAATTTCGTAATAAATATTGAAAAAAAGGAATTTGAAGATACTTTTCTCCACAATAAACACGAAATGTCCGTTTTTATTTATTGTGTGTTTTTACAAATTAAGTATTTGAATTTAAGAGCTTTTCAAACATTTTGTTTGAAAAGCTCTTTGGGTTTTTATTAAATGCTAAACTTTAGCAAGAGCCTGTTCAAGGTCGGCAATAATATCGTTTACACTTTCTATTCCAACCGAAAAACGCACCAAACCATCGGTAATATCAGCAGCTTCGCGGGCTTCTTTCGACAATCCGGCGTGAGTCATCGAGGCAGGGTGTTGAATTAAGGTTTCAACGCCACCAAGCGAAACCGCTAAAATAGCTAAATGTACGCTGTCCATTAAGGTTTTACCGGCTTCAAATCCGCCTTTTAAACCAAAACTAATCATAGAACCAAAACCGCTCATTTGTTTTTTTGCTAGTTCAAATTGTGGGTGCGAAGCAAGTCCGGGATATTTTATCCAGTCTATTTTGGGGTGTTTTTCCAAATAGTCGGCTACTTTTCTTGCATTTTCTTCGGCACGTTCTTGTCTGATAGAAAGAGTTTTAACACCTCTGATAACCATAAATGCTTGATGTGGATCCATGTTTGTGCCAAGCATAATCATCGCTTTACGTATTCTGGCATCAAGTTCGGGGGTTTTTGAAACAATGATTCCGCCTACAATATCAGCATGTCCGTTGATAAATTTTGTTACTGAGTGCAAAACTACATCGGCACCTAAATCTAAAGGCTTTTGCAAAAACGGCGATGAAAAAGTGTTGTCCACCACTACCACAATGCCTTTCTCTTTTGCAATTGCGGTACATGCTTCAATATCAGTCAAAAGCATTGTAGGATTAGACGGAGTTTCTAAATAAAGGACTTTTGTATTGGGTTTTATAGCAGCTTTAACCTTTTCAATATCAGAAGTATCCACATACGATGATTCTACGCCAAAATTTGCATAAAAACTTTCCATCACACCGCGCGAAGGTCCGTAAACAGAGTTGGTGCTAACCATGTGGTCGCCAGCTTTTAGCAGAGCAAAATATACCGAATTTACAGCCCCCATACCCGAAGCAGTTGCAATTCCACGATAGCCGTTTTCTAGTTCGGCAATATTTCTTTCGAGCGCATCTATGGTTGGATTTCCTATACGTGTGTAAATGTAGCCTTTATCACGTCCGGCAAAGAGGTCTGCGCCATGCTGTGCATTTTTGAATGCAAAGGTAGAAGTTTGGTAAATAGGCACTGTGGCGCTTCCAAATTGGTCTTCATATCCACCGGCATGCACTAGTTTTGTATTAAAATCCATGTTTGTTGTATTCATTTTGTTTTCTTGTTATTGGTTATAATTGAAGGAGTTAGTCCTTGTTCTTTAGTTTGTTACTTTGTTGCTTAGAAATTTTATCAATCAAAAACAACACACTGTACTTTATCAAAAAAATAAAGACAAAAGTATAATTAAATTTTTTAAAAGAGACTGCTTTTAGTAAAAATCTTAGTTTATGATGCTCCATTTTTTCGCAGATTTATAAAAAAAAATTAAATATTTTAAGCACATTAAATTTTTGGTAAAAAAATAAAATAAATGTTTTATATTTGCGCTTTCTTTGAAAAGAAGGCACTTAAAATGGTTTATTTTAGGTTTTGACAAGAAAAATGAGCTTGCAATGTTTTTGCTTTAGGCATTGTTCTGATTTTAAATAAAATATAAATAAATGAAACAGTTTAAATTAGTTGATATTGTTACCGGCTGGGCAGTTTTTGCTATTGCATTGGTAGTGTATATTTTAACCCTCGAACCGACTGCTAGTTTCTGGGATTGTAGCGAATTTATTACCACAGCCTATAAGTTAAACGTAGGGCACCCTCCTGGGGCACCACTTTTTATGATTATGGCGCGTTTTGCTAGTTTATTTGCTTTCGGAAACCCCGAAAATGTTGCGTATATGATAAACTTAATGTCGGCACTTACTGCCGCCTTTACGGTTTTATTCCTTTTTTGGACTATTACGCACATAGCAAAGAAAATTTTAATTAAAGACAACGAATATACATTAGAGCGAATAATTGCTGTAATTGGTTCAGGTTTAGTAGGTTCACTTGCTTATGCTTTTTCCGATACGCAATGGTTTTCGGCAGTAGAAGCCGAGGTTTATGCCTCCTCGTCGATGTTTACGGCAATTGTTTTCTGGGCTATTTTGAAGTGGGAAAACATTGCTGATGAGCCTTATGCAAACCGTTGGATTATTCTTATTGCCTATTTAATGGGGCTTTCTATTGGTGTTCACCTTTTGAACTTGCTTACCATTCCGGCTTTAGCCATGGTTTATTATTTCAAAAAATATAAATATTCAGACAAAGGACTTTTGTATGCTTTTGGCATTTCGGTGCTACTTCTCGCAAGTGTTTTGTATGTAATTATACCCGGAATTGTAATTTTAGCTACAAAATTTGAGCTTTTGTTTACCAATTCTATGGGATTACCTTATGCCACAGGAAGCGTTTTTTATGCCGCATTACTTATTAGTGTTATTGCTTATGGTTTGTATTATTCTTATACCAAGAAAAAAGTTTTACTCAACACCATTTTGTTGGGTTTTACGGTTATTATTATTGGATATTCTTCATTTGCAATGGTGGTGATTCGTTCAGCAGCTAACCCGCCTATGGATCAAAACAGCCCCGACAACGTATTTGCACTTCACTCGTATTTGCAACGCGACCAATATGGCGAAAATCCGATATTCAAAGGACCTTATTTTACCGAAAACCCTACCGGTTATGAAAAAGGAAGGGCAAATTACATAAAAAAGGACGGAAAATATGTAATAGCTGACTATAAAATTGGATACACTTACGACTCAAAAAGCGAAACCATTTTCCCTCGAATGTACAGCAATAGCACTTCGCCAAATCACCCACAAGGCTACCGCCAGTGGACTGGTTTGAAGGAAGGTGAAATTCCTTCTTTTAGCGATAATTTGGCATTTTTCTTCAAATACCAAGTTAATTTTATGTATATTCGCTATTTTATGTGGAATTTTGCTGGACGACAAAATGATACGCAAGGGCATGGCGAAGTAATGAACGGAAACTGGATTTCGGGTATTCCATTTATCGACAATGCACGACTTGGCGACCAATCCAAATTGCCCGATTATATGGCAAAAAATGAAGGGCGAAATGCCTATTATTTCTTACCGTTATTGTTAGGAATTTTGGGCGCTATTTTTATGTTCAAAAAGAATGTAAAATATGCTTCGGTAGTTACTTTGTTGTTCTTATTCACAGGTTTAGCTATTGTGGTTTTCTTAAATCAACCGCCTTTCCAACCTCGTGAGCGCGATTATGCTTATGCTGCTTCTTTTTATACTTTTTCAATATTTTTAGGCTTTGGAGTATTATTTTTGTATGACTTTTTGAAAAAATATATGTCGGCAAAAATTTCGTCGATTGTAGTAACAGTTTTGGCAATGCTTGTGCCAACGATGATGCTTGCCGAAAATTACGACGACCACAACCGCGCAGGACGCTACACAGCACGCGATTTTGCTAAGAATTACTTGGATAGCTGCGAACCCAATGCGATTATTTTTACCAACGGCGACAATGATACATTCCCACTTTGGTACATTCAAGAAGTAGAAGGTTACAGAACCGATGTGCGTGTAATTAATCTAAGTTACTTAAATACAGATTGGTACATCGACCAAATGAAGCGAAAAGCCTACAAATCGGATATTGTTCCGTTTCAAATGACTAAAGACCAATACGTTCAAGGTAAGCGCGATATCGTTTATGTGAACGACCAAATCGGAAAGCCTTATAATTTGAAAAAACTAATGGATTTTGTGGCTTCTGACAAACCTGAAACTAAATTAATGTCAAATTCTGGCGAAGAACCAGCCGATTATTTCCCTGCAAAATCAATTATTTTGGGAGTTAATAAGGAAAAAGTTCTTAGAAATGGAACTGTTCAGTTAAGAGATACAGCTCAGCTACTGAATTACCTCCAATGGGATTTGAGTGGCGAATACGTGCGCAAAGCCGAGCTCATGGTACTCGATTTGCTTGCCAACTTTAATTGGGATAGACCTATTTATTGGGCAATTACAGTTGGTCCAGATGCTTATATGAATTTAGATTCATATTTTCAGCTCGATGGCTTGGCTTATCGTTTAGTTCCAATAAGGACGCAAAACCCTGACGGACAAACTGGTAGAGTGAATGCCGATTTGATGTATGAAAAGTTGATGAAAAAATTTGTTTGGGGAAACTTAGAAAAAAAAGAAGTTTATCTCGACGAAAATAATCGCCGAATGAGCATGAATATTCGCAACAATTTTGCACGCTGCGCATTTGCACTTATCGAGGAGAATAAATTTAAAAAAGCAGTGGAAGTGCTCGACCGTTCTACTGAATTGATGCCAAACGAGCGAATTCCGTTTAATTACTACAACTTGCTTATTGGCGAGGCGTATTATAGAGCCAAAGCCAACGAAAAGGGCGATGCGGTAGTTAAAACTTTAATTCACAACATTGAGCAAAATTTGCGGTATTATTTAAGTTTGGACAAAGAAGACATGGTACTTATACAAAGCGATTTGGAACGTGAATTTGCTATAATGCAAGAGTCGGTGCGTATTTTGAAACTTTACAATCGTGCAGATTTAGCAAACCAAACAAGTACTAAATTTGAGCAATTGTTCTCTAGTTATAGCCGTTTTTAAGCAAAAAAAACGAAATGTGAAAACAAAAAAAGCGGGCTTAATAGCTCGCTTTTTTTTATTTCCCAAAAATGATTGATTTCCAATAAATAAAAAAGCCGCTTTCGTTAAAAAGCGGCTTGTTGTGAACCCGAAGGGACTCGAACCCCTAACCTTCTGATCCGTAGTCAGATGCACTATCCAATTATGCTACGGGTCCTTATCTTCCAAAGCGGTGCAAAGGTAAACAGTTTTTGTAAACTGGCAAATTTTTTTTGAAAAAAAATTGATTTTTTTTTCGCATTAGAAGATAAATTATTTATTTTTAATAAGTTAAACCTGAAAAAAAATTACTGAACAACGTCTCCTTTTATCCAAAGCACAACTTTTGAATTTTTAGGGTCGTTCGTAATTATAGTAATTGTTTTGGTTTGTTTGCCCACTTTTCCTTCCGAGTTGAAAACTGCTTTTATTTTTCCGGTTTTTGCGCTTTTAATTTCTTTTTCTGCCATGTTTATAGCAGTGCAGCCGCAGCTTGCATGGGTTTTGCGAATTACAAGGTCGCTTTTTCCTTCGTTTGTAAATTCAAATTCAAATTCAACTTTGTCGCCTTGTTTTATTGTGCCAAAGTCGAATGTTTTTTCTTTGAAGGTTATTTTGGGAGCTTTTGCCAAATCTTTTTCGCTCAATTTACTAAAATCTTCAATTATTGTAGCACTTACAGTAAATGGTTTATCAATTAATTCTCCATTTATTTTTAACATAAAGCGGTCGAGAGCATAATCCCAAGCATTCTTTTTTCCAGCGTTGTAGCTGATACCCATTTTCGCTTTACCTTTGGGTTCAAGGATTTGTGGCACAATTTGAATGCTAATATGCGAAGGCAACTCTATGGCTTCTATTTTCATAGGTGCATCGGTTGGGTTGTAAATATCAATATATTTTACTTTGGTTTCGGTGTTTTTAAGCTCGCCAAACGCCGAAAATTCAGCAATACTTCTCAATTTTCCAAAAATAGCAGGGTAAGTGCTTATCATATCATCGTCTTTTTTAAGCACTTCGCCTTTTATGCGCAGCACAATTGACTGTAATTCTGCATTTGTAGTAACCGAAATGGTTTTAGAAAATTCGCCCGGACGGTCTTTGGGTGAATAAGTTGCAGCTACAAAACCTTTTTTGCCCGGATTTACAGGCGTTTTAGTCCACTCAGGAGTGGTGCAACCACACGATGCGCTTACTTGCTGAATTATAACTGGCTCTGTACCAGTATTTGAAAATACAAACTTAATGGTTACATCACCATCTTCTTCAAATATTTTTCCAAAATCATGAGCCGTTTGCTCAAATGAAATATGTGGTCCTTTTTGTTGAGCCGAAATTTGTACGATACTCGGCAAAAGCATCATTAAAAATAAGATTGTTTTTTTCATTTTTTAGTTGTTTTTGCATGACTTTTGCGTCATAATTAGTAAATTTTTTTTATATACCGAACTAGAGTCTGAATGAAAACGCATCTTTTGCGTTATTTTAAAATTTAAAAATCTCCATTTTGGGGTTAAACTGCGATTTTAAAAATTTCAAAATACCTTAAATTTGGTATTTTCTATCAAACACTAACTATTTTTGTTTAATTCAAAAAATAAAGCAAATGTATAATTTTTTACCAAATTTGTTTCATAAAAAAATTTAACATTTCAATTTTGTTTTTTTTACGAAATAAATTTAAAACGAAAATGTTTCAATTAAAGTACAAAACAACAACAAATATAAATTTTAAATAAAATTAAGAGATAATTGTAAAACTTTTTTCAAACAACTGCGTAAAGAAGAATGAATGGAACGAATAACTTTTTTCAGTAAAAAAACGAATAAAAAACTCATGAAACTAATTATAAACATATTGATTCTATTTTTTCTTGCTAATTTTGCGATGGCTCAAAAACCAGTGCCTACCTTTGAAGTTTCAGCAAATCAAGCAATTGAAAATTCCACACTGGGAGGTGGTTTTATTGGTACGCAAATAGATACACCACTTATAAAGAACGATTTGATAAGTATAACAGAATTAAGCGAAGGTGATTTTATTTTATTAGAAATAAACAAAAATGATAGGAAAAAATATTCATTAGAACTAATTAATTGCCGCGGTGAAATAACGATTGCCATTGCTGATTTTGATGCAGCTTCGGTAAAAATAGTAAAAAATAACTTAGAAAAGGGCGAATATAAGGTTTTTTTGACCGATAGCAATTCAAATAAAACAGATGTAGGAGTCGTTTCGTTTTAGTTTGTAATACTCTGAAAATAAGCCTAATAAATTATTTCGTTTGTAGATAGAATGAAATAAAAAGTTAAGTAGGAAACCAAAATTAATTGTTTATTTCGTTTGCCAAGTGTTTAAAAATAAGCAATTAGCAAAAGGTTTGCTCAAAAATTAAATAGCACTGGTGCTTAATTCTTTTTTTTATTTTAATTTTATCCTTAAATTGGTCGAAATTTTAGAAATACTTCCACTATTTATTTTTTTTGATTAATTATGGTTATTACCGATTTAGATGGAACTTTATTGAACGATGATTCGCAAGTAAGTGCCGCAAACTTAGAAACTTTAAAAAAATTAGGTGAAAAAAAAATAATTAGAGTTGCCGCCACCGGACGCTCGCTTCATTTGGTCAAACAAGTTTTAAGTGATTCTTTTCCAATAGATTACGTAATATTTTCGAGCGGTGCAGGAATTTTTTGCTGGCGCGAAAAAAAAATACTTACCGCTCACCATTTATCAGCTCAGCAAGTTGAAAACATAAGTGAATTAATCAAAACAATGAACAACAACTTGATGATTTTCAACGAAATACCCGAAAATCATCATTTCAAATATTGGGTTTTGAACAATACAGAATCCGATTTTGTTCGCAGATTGAATCATTTTAAATTAGTTTCGCAAGAGATTGATTCGGATTTTAAATATGCCAAAGCAAGCCAAATTTTGACTATTTTACCTGAAAATGTGGAACTTTTCACACAAATAAAGCAAACAATTTACCAAAAAGTAAACCAAGTAAAAGTTATAAGAGCTAGCTCGCCCATTGATGGAAAATCTATTTGGGTAGAAATATTTCCCAAAGGTGTTTCAAAAGGCGATGCGGTAATTTGGCTGTGCAAGTTATTGAAAATTAGCATTTCAGAAACAATAAGTGTTGGCAATGATTACAACGACTTGGATATGCTCAATATTACTCAGCACGCTTTTGTGGTAAGCAATTCGCCAAAGGAATTACTTGAAAATCCGAAGTTTAGGGTTGTTTCGACCAATAATGCTGATGGTTTTTCGAATGCAATAGAAATGATTTATGGTACAAATTAAGCACTATGCTATTTTATTTTTTGAGCAAACCCTTTGATACTTGCTTATTTTTAAGCATTTGGTAAAGCAAAATATAAATTAATATTCACTCCTCAATTTAGTGCACAAAAATCCATAAATCAATTTTGAAGAGTTTTAAGTCGAACGTTGGGTCTTCTATTATAATTTTGAGCGATTGAAAGTTTTCTATTTGAAATTTTTCGTCGTCAAAAAGAGCCATTTTCTTTTTTTTGCTTTTTCCTTCCACAAAATCCATCATTTTTTCGTTAACTTCTTCTCTTCCATCTATTTCTATACGAATAATGAGGCTTGGATATTCTCTAAAATCGAGCCCTTCGAGCGGATTAGCCGAAATTATTTTTACCGTTTTTATTCCTAAAGACCCTTCAAACGACACAATATTTTTTGTATGAGTAATTGTAACCAACACTCTGTTTAGGGGATTGTATGCTAAAGTATCAATTGTTTTTTCTTGTGGACTTGCCTGACTTGCTTGCACAATTAAAAAAAAGGCAATTAGCAGAAAAACAATGCGTTGTATTTTTATTGGTTCAAAGCGAATCATGGAATTTTTAGTTTATTTTGAATCAAAAAACAATGTAAAAATTTTATATAAACAATATAAAACTATTTTCTTGTTTGTAGAAAATTAAGTGAGTAGCAATTTAAAAATGTAATTACTTGGTTTTTAAGTTTTTCAATATTTATAACAAAAGGGTCGTGTTTCGTTTATTTATCTCTACATTTGAGATAACTATACAATTTGCTCAAATATAATACCAATTTAAAAACGATAAGGTGCTAATTTTGTGAAAGTTTTTGTTCAAAAAAATCAAAATTTGATTTTAAAGTAATGTTCTAGCATCGTTTTTAATAACAGCCAAAGCAAGTTCTGACGGGCTTGTTTCGGCTTGCATTATTACCGAAAAAATTTTCTTGCTCAATTCCATAGCTGGAACATCTTTAGGCACAGAATCAGCAACTTTGTTTATAATTTTGATGGTATTTTCTTTTGCCATTTTTACCGATTCCCAACTTGCATCGCTTACATAAATTTGTTGCGACAGGTTGTGTTCAAATTCATGCCTAATGTTCGCAAGCAGAGAGCGTTGCAAGTCCACAGCAGTCATATCGGCTTTGGCAGTTCGTATAATAAGCGAGTTGAGTGCTATTCGCTCAAGAAATAAAGCTAAGCGCTCGTAGGCTTGAAGGCGCAAAGGCGTGGAAATCTTTCTATTAGCCATAGACATTTCGGCTTTTCGCCTGTTTGCATCGCCGTTGAGCATCATTTGAATCAAATAATAGGCAGTTCCGAAAACAACCAACGAGGGCAATACATATTTTAGTAAATCAAAAAAATCTTGCATAAGAAATAATATTTGGGTTTGTGCAAAAGTAAATTTAATTGCAGTTTTTACAAAAAACTTTTAATATTTCATTTGATTTAACTCAAAAAAAAGCAAATAAATTAACGAAACTATGGCTATATAGTTCTAATAAACAGTAATTTACATATATTATTGTGTTAATAATTTTCTTATAAAAAATATTTTGTTCAAATATTGAAAAAATCAATTCGTTAGTACAAAAAAATAGTTACCTTTGAGTTTAATTTTTAGGCAAGTTTTGCATATTAAATTTTTGTATTTCAATAATTTATATGCTATTTGTATTTGAAAATTATATTCTTACAATTGATAAATTAAAATAAATAGTAGAAAACAGATTTTTGATAGTGTGTAAACGTTAATAACGTTTTTGTTATTACTGTTTTAAATTCTATTGTATCAATTTGTTTTTCAATAATTTAAAAAAAACACAATATTATGACAATTCAAAATTACATTGAGTTTATCAAAAAAATTGAGCTCTTCAAAGAATTATCGGAAGAAGAGTTAACATCAGTGGCTCAAATCATTACAGAAAAAAGGATTAAAGCAAACAAAAGTGTTTTTATTGAAAATGCAGAGAGAAACCATATTTATTTGATTTTTGCAGGCGAGGTAGAACTATTCAAAAAAACACCTTTTGGAGCAGAAAAAAAACTTTCTTATTTTCGTGAGTTGGATTTTTTAGGTGAAGGATCAATTATCGACAATTCGCCACATTCTACAAATGCTCGAACCATTTCCGATACTCATTTGCTTATGATTTCCGCTAGCGAGTTGAAAAATATTATGAAGCAAAATGGAGAAATAGCAATTAAAATTTTACCACAAATAGCCAAAGTAATTTCGCGCAGAATTAGTGGTGTAAACAATCAAATGGTCAATATTGCTTCTCAATATATTTCGGGCAAAACGCGCGTAGAGCACGATTTGCTTGGCGATAGAAATGTGTCTTCAGATGTCTATTATGGCGTTCAAACTTTGCGTGCTCTCGAAAATTTTAACATTACGGGAGTTAATTTAAGCTTTTATCCTTTGTTCATACAGTCGCTAGCTATGGTCAAATGGGCTGCTGCTAAGGCTAATAACGAGCTTGGGCTACTAAGTGACGAAATTACCGATGCTATTACGCAAGCTTGCGAGGATATTATTCACGGAAAACATCACAAGGAATTTGTGGTGGACATGTTGCAAGGTGGAGCGGGAACTTCTACCAACATGAATGCCAACGAAGTAATAGCCAACAAAGCACTCGAAATTTTGGGACACGAACGTGGACAATACGAATATTGCCACCCAAATAACCACGTAAACTTATCGCAATCAACAAACGATGCGTACCCAACTTCGGTAAAAATTGCCTTGATAAATAGCAATAAAAAGCTGGTTACGGTGCTGATGGATTTAATTTCGTCGATGCGCCAAAAAGGCGAAGAATTTTTTGATGTAATCAAAATGGGACGCACGCAATTGCAAGATGCCGTGCCAATGATTTTAGGACAATCATTTGAAGCTTACGCTGTTACACTTGAAGAAGAAATTCAACGTTTAAATCAAAACTCGGCTTTATTTTTGGAAGTAAACATGGGAGCAACTGCCATTGGAACGGGCATAAACTCAGAGCCTGGTTATAGTACCAAAGTAATCAAATATTTACGCGAAATTACTGGAATGGATATTGTCTTGGCTTTGAATTTGATTGAAGCAACTCAAGATACTAGCTCATTTATAATGTATTCGTCGGCTATTAAACGCCTGGCTATCAAGCTTTCTAAAATCTCTAACGACCTTCGTTTGCTTTCGTCGGGTCCACGCACGGGTTTCAACGAAATCAACTTGCCAGAAATGCAACCTGGTTCTTCAATTATGCCTGGAAAAGTAAATCCAGTAATTCCCGAAGTGGTGAATCAAATTGCGTTCAAAGTCATTGGCAACGACCTTACGGTAAGTTTGGCAGTAGAAGCCGGACAGTTGGAACTCAACGTAATGGAGCCGGTTATTGTTCAAAGTCTGTTTGAAAATATCGAAATGCTCAAAAACGGAATGGCAACTTTAAATTACCGCTGTATCATCGGAATTACCGCTAATAAAGAGCATTGCCGCCGATTGGTTATGAATAGTATAGGCTTAGTAACTGCCTTAAACCCAATTATTGGCTACGAAGCTTCTACTGCTGTGGCGAAAGAAGCAAAAGAGTCTGGCAGAGGGGTTTACGATATTGTTCTCGAAAAAGGTTTGCTTTCAAAAGAAGAACTCGACGAGGTGTTGAAACCCGAAAATATGATTCGCCCTATGAAATTTAAACGCAAAGCTTAGTTTTTGCTTTTCAATTAGTATTTTACATTTTAAATCGTGTAATTTATTGCTAATTAACGGATTAATAACATTCATGTTTTATGCACAACCTTGTGTTTGTTACAAAAAAAGCCGAAAGAAGTTTTCTTTCGGCTTTTTTTTAAAGTGGTTTGCTCAAAAATAAAATAGCACAAGTGCTTATTTTTTTACAAATTTAGCAACAAAATCATCAAGAACTTCTACCAAAGAAGGCTTGCCTATTTCTTGTAAATCGTAGAAAACTCGAGTATAAGGCTTATTAATTTTCAAAATGCGTCCCAAATCGATAGGAGTTCCTATGATAACCGAATCGCAATCAGTAGTATTGATAGTTTCCTCTAAATCAGCAAGTTGCTGAGCAGAATATCCCATAGCTGGAAGCAAAGTTCCTATATTTGGATAAATTTGGAAAGTTTCGGCAAGTTTACCTTTCACAAATGGGCGTGGATCAACAAGTTGAGCAGCTCCAAACTTTTTAGCAGCTACAGTTCCTGCACCAATTTTCATCTCGCCGTGAGTCAAAGTTGGACCATCTTCCACCACCAAAACACGTTTTCCTTTGATAAGGCTTGCATTATCAACAGCAATAGGCGATGCGGCATCAACCACAATAGCCGTTGGGTTCACTTTTTCAATATTTTCGCGAACTTGCTGAATACCTTCGGGTGAAGCAGTATCCATCTTGTTGATAACCACCACGTGAGCATTGCGCAAAGTTACTTCGCCCGGGTAGTAAGTCAATTCGTGTCCTGGACGCAAAGGATCCACCACTGTTATATCTAAATCAGCCTTGTAGAACGGAAAATCGTTGTTTCCACCGTCCCAAAGCACCACATCACAACCATCAGGGTCATTTTCGACAGCACGCAAAATAGCCTCATAATCAACACCAGCGTAAATTACATTTCCTCTAACTACGTGTGGTTCATACTCTTCCATCTCTTCGATAGTGCATTTGTGTTTTGCCAAATCTTCAACTTTTGCAAAACGTTGAACTTTTTGTGCAACCAAATCGCCGTAAGGCATTGGGTGGCGAACAGCTACCACTTTCAAGCCTTTTTCCATCAAAAGCTCAATCACGCGGCGCGAAGTTTGACTTTTTCCGCAACCTGTGCGCACAGCACCCACCGAAATAACCGGTTTTGTGCTTTTCAATTTGGTAGCATCAGTTCCCAAAAGAACAAAACTTGAACCCGCAGCATTTACTATTGCGCTCACACTCATCACTTTCTGATAAGTAACATCGCTGTACGAAAATACACAAATGTCCACATTCAACTCTTTAATCAAACGAGGAAGCTCAGATTCGGCATAAATTGGAATGCCTTGTGGATACAATTCGCCAGCCAATTCGGCAGGATATTTTCGTCCGTCAATATCAGGAATTTGAGCTGCAGTAAATGCAACTACGTTAAAATGAGCTTGATTTCTGTAATAAACATTAAAATTGTGAAAATCTCTACCAGCTGCACCGATAATAATAATATTCTTTCTTTTCATATAAAGTATTTTTGGTTTATTTGTTTATCAAAAGAACTATTTTTTTATCATATTTGAGATAAAAAAAGTTTTTTTTTGAATTTTTCCGATACAAATATACGCTTCTATTATTTCTATGCAAGCTGTTAAGAAACATGTTTTTTTTATTAAATAAAATTTGGAAAATACAACTTGTTAAAAACTAAAATCGCTTTGTGTAGCTATGGCAATAAGGTTTCTGACCTTTTTTTTGGTAATATCGCTGATGGTATTCCTCTGCATTCCAAAAGGTTACAACGGGCAAAAGTCCAGTTGCAATATCATAACCTTTGGCTTCCAATAGTGCAATCAATTTTAAAAGAATTTGTTTCTCATCTTCAGACCCATAAAAAGCAACAGACAAATATTGCTCACCAATATCGGGACCTTGCCCATCGGTTTGCGTAGGGTCGTGAATTTCAAAAAATAAACGAGCAAGAGTTTCAAAATCAGTAATTTCGCTATTATAAACTACTTTTATAGCTTCGTAATGTCCGGTTGTACCAGTGCAGATTTGTTGGTAAGTTGGGTTTTGTATTTTGCCACCCATGTAACCCACTTCGCACTGTGTAACTCCTTTAGCTTTAGCAAAATGGTATTCCATTCCCCAAAAACAACCTCCAGCAAAATATGCCACCTTTTTGGTATCTTTTTTCAATTCCAAAGGTTTAAAAGTAAGCGAAATAGAATTTACACAATGACGAGTATTCTTATCAGTAAATCCCTCACCTTCAAACACATGACCTAAATGACCACCACAGTTGGCACAAACAATTTCTACACGTCTGCCGTCTCGGTCTGGAATGCGTTTTACAGCATTTTTTATTTCATCGTCGAAAGAAGGCCAGCCACAATGTCCATCAAATTTGTCGGTGGAATTGTACAAAGGTGCATCGCACTGTTTGCAATTGTAAGTGCCTGTTTTCCAATGATTATTGTAAACTCCAGTGAAAGGAATTTCAGTACCTTTGCTTATAATTACAGCCTTTTCTTCGGCAGTTAATTCGTTTAATTTCATATCTTTATCGTTAGTTTTTCTACCCTTTTCATCTTTTTTTTGTGCCTGCATATCGCAAGCACTCAAAAATAAAGATAAAAATAGTAAAAGATTTATAATTCTCAAATTATTTTTCATAAAAGTTTTAAATTGCTACATTGTTAAATTGTTAAATTGTTAAATTGTTAAATTAAAATAGTTAATTAAAAACCAATACATTAATTCCTAATTCCTAATTCAATGTCGTTTAGTTAAGGATTTAATAAAACGAATGTTGGTCTAATCCCATACGGGCTTGTGTTAAAAGCCCGCAATATTGATACGATGACTTAAAGTCATCGTATCAATTAGTTAGATGCACCCTGAAAGGTTTCTTAACTAAACGACATTGATTCCTAATTCCTAATTTCTAATTCTTAATTAAATACAATTTCTGTTCTTTTCAGTAAACTATGTTGGTAAGAAAAAGACCTTTGGCAGGAACAGAAAAACCGGCATTTGAGCGATTCTTACTTTCTATTATTTTTCTAAATTTCACTAAATCAGACTTTTCCATTCCAATATCAACCAATGACCCTACGATAGCCCGCACCATATTTCTAAGAAAACGGTCTGCGCTAATAGTAAAAACAAGAGAAGCCTCTCGCCTTTCCCACTGCGCTTTAAAAATGATACAATTGTTCGTCTGTACATCGGTATGCAATTTGCTAAAGCTCGTAAAATCAATATATTGAAACAAAATTTGAGCCGCTTCATTCATCAACTCCATGTTCAATTTGCGCTGCAAATAATAGCTCGTTTCCATCGCAAATGGATTTTTTTGAGTAGAAATAAAATATTGATACTCACGCTCTTTTGCCGAAAAACGCGCATGCAAATCATCGGCAACTTTGTAAATATGCTGAATAGCAATATCAAAAGGCAGCAAATTATTCAACGCAAATTTTAACTTTTCTATATCTTCAATCTCGTCATTTACATCAAAATGTGCAATAAAAAATGAGGCATGAACTCCTGTATCGGTTCTGCCTGCGCCCGTTAAATCAATTGGCTGGCGCATAACAGTGCTAAATGCCTTATTTAAAACTTCTTGCACGCTCACAGCATTGGGTTGTATTTGCCAACCGTGAAAATTAGTGCCTTTGTACGAAAGCTGAACGAAGTATCTCAATATCTGTAATTTAACTATCTAATTTAACCTTACCTTTTTTAAAATCTATACACAGAGTATGATTCAGAAAAAAATCTATCCCTAAAATTCCATCGTAAAAAGCACGTGGGCTAAATTCCATCGCACCAATTTCAAAATTTCGTCTTATCAGACCTAAGCAATTGAATGTCTTCACTTTTAGAAAATCTACCACAATAGAATTTCCAGCAAAACCATTTAAACGCTCGGTTTAAAAAAAGTCATTTTTTGAGTAACCAATTGGTTTCAAAATCTTCTCATTTATAATTGAATAAGAAGCACCAGTATCAATAATAAACCTAAAGTCACGAATACCTTCATTTCCTTTGATAGAAACAGTTATGGGAATTTTTCGATATTTTAAATGAAAATCGTCAATCATCTAAAAAAAATTTAATAACAAACTTTCTTCAACTTCTTCCCCAAAAAATAATACAGTAAAATATTTTTCTGGGTTTTTGTCCTTCAAAACAAAATTTTCTACTTTTTCCCTTTCTGCATTCCAAAAAGAAAGCTCCCCTCGCAAAAGTTTTCCTGTCTTTTGTGAATAGCTTGGGTTGTAAATCAGCGCCCACGATTCGCCTACTTTTTCTTTTATTTGCTTATATGTTAATTTTTCCATTTTGTAAAGTTTTCATAAAAAAACAATGCTCTTTATACAATTAAAACGAAATTTATAACTATTTGGTTTAAATTAACTCAATTATTTTTTATCTATTCAACAATAAAATTTCGAGGAATATTGTAAGGGTTATGACGCTTAAATTCAGAGTTACGGTTGCGAATAAATACCTTATTAGTTTCTAATCCGGCAGTTTCGCCTAGCTCTATTTTTTGCAAAATCTCATCCACTTCGGCATACGAACTTACTCCAATTTGGTCTAAATCGGAATTTGTAATTCCCAAACCATCGGTTGGCGTAGCTGCAACGCAAGCTAAAAGAGCCTCTGATGCCGCTTTATTTTCCATTTGAGATGCTAAATATTTTGCCATTCCATAAACTTCCATTTTCCAAAGTGATTGAATCATTCCATAGTCGCCCACATCACCATGAAGTGTCCAAAAACCAAGTAATAATTCGGTATAATTATCGGTAGAAAGTACCATACCTTTATGCTTTGAAGCCAATTCGTACAAATAAATCATACGCGTGCGAGCCTTCACATTGCCCAAGCGCAAGCGGTAATCGAAAGAAGTATGTTCTTCATTTTCAAAATCTTCCATCACCATTTTTTCCAACGAATGAAAAGCATCGGACAAATCGATGTACTTGTGATTATGTGCAAAATATTTTCCTATTTCATTGGCACGTTGAAACTCTTCTGGCTTGTTGGTAACAATAGTTATAGAACGGCTAATTAACTGAATACCAAGTTCATCACAAACTGGTTTAGCCAAAACAGTACAAAGAGCACTATCTATTCCACCCGATTGCCCCACAACGAGCGATTTCAATCCGGCATTTTGCACATATTCTTTTAAAATACGGCGAATATTTTCAACTGCTTTTTTATAATCCATCTTTTCTTAAAGTTTTTAGTATGGGTTTGAACTAATTTTGCTACAAATATTCTATAAAAAAAATCAAAGAAAATTTTAATCCTACAATAATAAATAATAACGAAAATAAAGCTAAAATAATGTTTCGCTAAAAACAAAACAGAACAGAACAAAACGCTAAATAAAACGTTAAAAGTTTATAAAAATAACTAAATTTGTTTGGATAATAAAATTTCAAAATTATTAATATACAACTAATAATCAAGTAATTAGCAAACAAAATAAACGATTAAAACCTTTTCCATTTCCATTTTTATTACAAAACAAATTTAAAGATTTTTTCAATAAATTCAATATAATCAAAGTGAATATTTATCTTTGCAAACAAAATTTCGATAATAAGTTCAGGCTAAAACATTGTTTGCAAATGAACTTACACAAACGGAAGATCTTAAAAATAGTTTATTTTTTTATGAAATACATTTTACTAGCTTTCTTTTTTTTTATACAACTTAATGTGTTTTCTCAAATAAGGGGAACAAATAGCAATTCTAATTCACAAACGACTGGAATAGCGAACGATACACAATCAGACACCACCAAAAACAAAACAAAAGAACGCATTCTAACTGGAAGATTAAGCGGCGATACCATTGCTGGGCATATTAACAGCTGGGTTTTTCAAGACCACTATTTGCACAACAAAACGGTTGAAGTAGATACATTTATTACTGATTTTCATATTTACGACAAACTCAGACAAACCAATGCGTCGTCTGCAAGGCTTGGAAATATTGGGCTTGCAAGCAAATCGAATGTTTTTTTTAATTCCATCGACAAATACGACTTTATTTTTGAAAATTCATACTCAACTTATTTGATTACAAACGAAAATTTGGCGTTTTACAGCACCAATTTGCCGTTTACTTACATCATGCACTCGGGCAGTTCAAAGCAAGTTAACGAACAGGTTTTGAACATATTGCATACTCAAAATGTTTCTCGCAAGCTCAATGTTGGCTTTCGCTACAATGTAATCAACTCCAAAGGACAAATGACAAATAATGCCGCAATTATCAACTCGGCAGGCGCTTGGCTTAGTTATTTTGGCACGCGATACAATTTGCAAACCAATTTTGTGCTCAATAAAGTGCAAAATAACCAAAATGGTGGCATAAAAGAAGAGTATTTTGTGCCTGCGGCAGAGCTTGACCCTGTTAATTTGAGCGATGCAAAGATAAAAATGAATAATTTGGGTTTTATGTTGCATCAAAAATACAAATTAGGTGTAACAAAAGTAAACAAAACCACAATTAAGACCGACCAAAAGAAGGATTCAACCGTTTTAGATACCATTTTTGTTCCTTTCGCATCGTTAAATCACACATTCAAAATAAAAAGGAGCTTTAGAATTTATTCGGACGAAACAAACGCAACGAGCGCTTTTTACCCAAGTTACCAGCAGGCAAGCTTCACATTCGACTCAGTTGCGCTTACAAAAATAGAAAATGTTTTCCAGATTCAATTCAATGAAAATCAGCAATCTAAATTCAAATTTAGAATGCGGGCGTTTGCTAAAAATGAAATTTACAAACATGGCTCAAGCTGGGGAGGAGAATTACCTGAAAATTTTATTTTAAATCCCGATTTTTTATCTCGCCCTCAAACGGCTGACTATACCAATACAAGTTTAGGTGGCGCATTATTCGATTATTCGTCAAAAAAATGGGATTGGAATTTTGAAGCAGAATTTTTTGCTCTTGGCAGACGTGCTGGTGATGTGCTTTTTGGAGGGAACCTAGAACGCGTTTTTGCTCTTAAAAACGATTCACTAATCATCTCAATAAAAGGAAATTACAGCAATACAACGCCTTCATATCTTTACGAGTACTATCATTCAAATCACTATAATTGGGAAAATCAATTTTCAAAAGAAAGCAAACTATTTGCTGGTTTTGAACTTTCTTTTCCAAAATACAAATTTAAAACGCAAATACAACTTACTAATATAGATAAGTTTATCTATTTTGGCGAAAATTCGATACCCTTGCAAAGCAATGAAAATATAAAAGTTATAGCTACCCAAATAAATAAAAATTTTGTTTTTGGTAAATTTAGATGGACTAACAATTTAATTTACCAGATTATTTCGGACAAAACAGTTCTTCAAATACCCGATTTTATTTACAATACACAGCTCTATGCTTCTTATTATCTATTTCGCAAAGCTTTGCAAGTTGAATCGGGCATAGAAGCTGAATTTACAAGCAGTTACGTTTTGCCCAATTATAGCCCAGCAGTCGGGCAGTTTTACCAAAATACAAATAGCCAAAGCGACCTGATACCTTCAAAAGGTGGAAATTACCCTCTTTTATCAGTTTACGCTAATTTTAAAGTACGAAAAGTGCTACTTTTTATTAATTTTAGAAATATGAACACACTTTGGAATAGCTCATATTCCTATACAACTTACTTATACCCAACAGAAAAGATGACTTTTCATTGGGGAGTTTTATGGCGATTTTATGATTAAGCAAAAGGCAAAAAAATTTAATTTTTAGGGTTTTCTTTTTCGAAAAAAACAAGTATAAATACAAGGACTAAAATACTAAAAAAATAGAATAAAATGAATATTTCAATTGTTATTTCTTTACTAAATGAAGCAGAATCGTTGCCAGAATTAATTACGTGGATAGAGCGCGTAATGGCAGAAAATAATTATACTTACGAAATAATTTTGGTAGACGACGGCAGTAGAGATAGCTCGTGGGAAGTAATAAAAGAGCATAGAGAAAAAAATAAATCGGTAAAAGGTATTAAATTTCGCAGAAATTACGGAAAGTCCGCAGCTATTTTTGTAGGCTTTGAAGCTGCTCAAGGTGAGGTTGTTATAACTATGGACGCCGATTTACAAGACAGCCCCGACGAAATTCCGGGATTGTACAAAATGATTAAAGAAGAAGGTTACGACCTAGTTTCGGGCTGGAAAAAAAAGCGATACGACCCTGTTTTTGCAAAAAATTTGCCTAGCAAATTGTTCAACTGGGCTGCACGCAAAGCGAGCGGCTTGAGCTTGCACGATTTTAATTGTGGGCTAAAAGCGTACAAAAATAATGTGGTAAAAACAATAGAAGTTTACGGCGAAATGCACCGTTGGATTCCAGTTTTAGCAGCAAGAGCTGGTTTTTCAAAAATTGGCGAAAAAGTAGTAATTCACCAAAAAAGAAAATATGGAAGCACCAAATTTGGGATAGAACGCTTCATTAATGGCTTTTTAGACCTACTTTCTATCACATTTATCTCAAAATTCTCGAAACGCCCAATGCACTTTTTTGGACTTTGGGGTTCTTTAAGTTTTGCTTTGGGCTTTTTTATTTTAAGCTATTTGAGTATTGCAAAGTTTGTGTTTTTAGAATATAGAATGACCGAAAGACCTTTATTTTTTCTTGGACTTTTGGCTATAATATTTGGTACTCAGCTATTTATAACTGGATTTTTAGCTGAGTTAATTTCACGTAGTTCGAGCGAAAGAAATAAATATCAAATTGAAGAAAAAATGAACTGATAGCTTACAAAAAAAATAAAACTCCATGAAAAAATACTTGTTTATTTTGTTTTTTATAGTTCAAAATCAATTAATTGCACAAAATTTTGAATGGAATACAATAGACTCTGGAATTTTGTACTCAGCTGTAAAAAGTAAAAATAACCAGTCTATTTTTCTTGCTTTTGGCGGCTGGACAGCAAAGGCAGAATGGACAAGTATTTGGGCTGAAAATTTATATGCAGTAAAATTAAAGAAGCTAAAAATTGCTCATTTATTTGCAGTAAAAGGACCAAAAAATTCACTTTACAAAGATAGAGAAATTAACAATAGGAAGTTAGCTGAAAAATTTTTAGGTATTTTAAAAAGCCAAAAAACTTCATCAAAAATACAAATAATCCTTGTAGCCCATTCAAGCGGAGCTTATGTGGCGCATGAATTTTTGAACACTTTATTTGCTCTCGATAGCGCAAATGGGTACAAAAATACGAAAGATAAAATCAGCTATTTCAACCTCGATGGTGGAATTGGTATCAAAGAATATGATTGGACTAGTTTGCAAATTGATTATATTCAGCATTTTAAAGCAATTTATGGAGTTTATGCTTTCGACAGTAACACAGGAATTTATTCTCCAAACAAAGATGAAATGCTCGAATTACAAACTCTTGGCAAAAATTGCTTTCCCTTAGAGTTAAATGCCTCTAACTGTGGTTGTATAAAAAAATGGTGTGTGCACGAAACGCTTATCATTACTAAACCTCACAATATCAACACTTTTGACCTAGAAAAAGATTATACAGATTTTAATTCATTGCGTACGCCAGTTTTTGAGTATTTTAATGTTCTTGAAAAAAAATAACATTACGCATAACAAATTATTAAATGGCTCAATTGTTCTACTGTTTTTTTATCGCTAAAAATTTTGAATTTTAAAAGTTTATTTTAAGCTATCTACTTGTTAAACAACTAATTACTTTTAATTCTTAATGTGAAATTGCAAGTGTAATATTAGTGGCTTATGTCAGTTGTTTGTAATTTATCAATTGCCGATATAAATAAATCTTTAAGCGATAACTGTTTTTCCTTTGCTATTTTTTTTATTTTAATTAATTCTGATTCCGAAATGGTAATTTTAAGTTGCTTTTCGTCGTCCAAAATAATTTCACGAAGCGGTGTTATGTCGCTATTCAAATCATATATGCTTCCATTTGAAATATATCCGGTTTTACCAATTTCGATATAACAATCCGAAATTGACCAATACATTTTTTTGTACTGTTTCGGATGGTTTATTAATGTATGGAACATGCAATAAACACGAAAAGCAAAATCGTTAAAAGTATCGAGTGATTGCCCAAAACTCGTTTTTTGCTGAATTAAAATTGTCTTTTCCATGGTTCTGTTATATTTTAATTTGCATCATCAATATTTTGTTGCAATACTAACATGTGTCGTTTTTTTGCTATGTCATAATTTTTACTTCCAATTAATTAATTCAAGTTTTTTTGCAATAAGTTCAGTATCTTTAAAATCTATATCGTTTAAATATTCTTTTAAATATTCTTTTAAATTGAAAAATTTCGTTCCCATTGGTGCATAAGGTGTTATTTTCTTAAAATTTGTTGGAAAAAATTTTTCTACACAAAAAAATGTGGTATTTTTCGTAATGTCCCAACCTTTTGTTTCCATCGCTAATTTTGATGTTTCAATTATTCTATTTTTCTGATTTTCTGTAATCTCACCTTTGAACGTTTTTAAAACATTCAAATTATTATTTTCAATTTCTACATTAAAAATACCTTCAATTTTTCCAATTGCGATTATTGATTTATTTGAATATAAACCAATAAATTGATGCTCTCTAAAACCGCGATTATCATAATAAATATTCTGTTCAAAATTTTCTTTCAAACTTTTTCCCGCAAGGACTAATCTCAATAAAAAATCTTCCTTGGGAAGCAATCCTTCGTTTTCACAAAAATCTGCATAATCATCAATAATTTCTACTAATTCAAAATCAAAATCATTTATTGTATTTCTAAATGCTTCAATTATAAAATCAAAAGTTGTAGAATAAAATTGAATATTTGAATTATTTAATTTATTATATTGCGCTATTTCATTTTGTATTTGATAATTAATACTTTCATTCGGTAATTTATTTCCTAACGCAACTAATATTTTTTCATCTTCGTTTTTAAAATGTTTAAGATGGTTTATCAATTGACTTATTTCAAAATTATTACCTTTTTTGGTTTCTATTAATATTTTAAAGCTTTTTTGGCTAATTATTCCGTCTGGTATCGCGTTGTGCAATCTTTCTTGTTGAAATAAATCTATTCCTGCTGGAATATTCGAACTTTCAAATAAAGTATTTAGAAAGACTTTAAATTTATTTATTGAATTATTGTATAATCTTGAAAATAAAAGAAGAGTGTTATTTGTAACAACATTTTCTTTTTCTTGGTATCTCTGAAAATAATGAATTTTACTCATAATCTTTTATTAAATATAACATTATTCACCCACAAAAATCCTTCAATTTTTGCCTTTTTTTAATTTAAAATAACAAAAAACAAACAAAACTTATTTATACAAACACGCTGTAAATCAAAGGCATTCTCTCTTTTTTTCGATAACTACCTAGTTACACTATTTAATTATCTGGTTTTCAAATCCTTGTCCTCATCGCTTGTGGGAGTGGGATGTTTCAAATCCAACGTTTTGGGATTGTCCACTTTTTCTTCCAACAATGCCCAGTTTATTACTTCCAAAACGTCTTCTACGTAATGAAATTCTAAACCACTAATATACAAATCGTTAATTTGGCTTACGTCTTTTTCGTTGTCTTTGCACAAAATAAGTTCTTTGATTCCGGCGCGTTTGGCTGCCAAAATTTTCTCCTTAATTCCACCCACCGGAA
>JFJP01037519.1_pt1 | contig 26690 bp, 11 predicted proteins | sample 431651 | NCBI WGS metagenome assembly JFJP01 (sample SAMN02602958, study PRJNA72255) | Microbial mat metagenome, whole genome shotgun sequencing project. | biome: fresh water; feature: sink hole; material: water; isolation source: purple microbial (photo- and chemosynthetic) mats found in...
TTATAATTAAACGATAATAAGGCGGATATTTAAACTCCTGACGTTCTGAAACTTGCTTGGCGTACATGGCAGCATAATCATTTCGCAATACTTGCCCAATAACACTGTGTTCGGGAGCTGAAGTTTGAAGTACCACCAATCCTCTTTTGTATTTTCGTCCTGCACGTCCACTTACTTGCGCCATTAGTTGAAAAGCTCGCTCATGCGCCCTAAAGTCGGGGAAATTAAGCATATTATCGGCATTTAAAATACCAACAATACTGACGCGTTCAAAGTCGAGCCCTTTGGTAACCATTTGAGTACCAATTAGAATATCCACTTTTTGTTGTTCAAAGTCGCTAATCAATTTCTCGTAGGCTTTTTTTGTACGTGTAGTGTCCATATCCATACGGCTCACGCGGGCATCGGGAAAAAGAAGCCTTATTTCGTCTTCAATTTTTTCGGTACCAAAGCCTTTTGTATTTAATCCTGGCGTTTTGCAGGCTGGGCAAACATTCGGAATAGGTTCGGAATAACCGCAATAATGACAAGTAAGGGTATTGAAAACTTTGTGAACGGTAAGACTTACATCACAGTTTTTGCATTTTGGAACGTGACTACAAGCTTTGCACTCGATGTAGGGCGCATATCCTCTGCGATTCTGAAAAAGTATGATTTGCTCTTTGTTGTCTAATGCTTTTTTTATGCGTACAAGTAGGTCGTCAGAGAAATGCCCTTCCATTCTTTTTTTGTGATAAGCTTCTTTGGTATCGACAACCAAAAAATCGGGCAATTCCATGTCTTCGTGCCTCTTATCAAGATTTACTAATCCGAATTTGCCTGTTAAAGCATTAAAATAACTTTCGACCGAAGGCGTAGCAGTTCCCAACAAAGTTTTTGCAGCATGCATGCTTGCCAATACGATTGCAGCATTGCGAGCATGGTAGCGCGGCGACGGGTCGTATTGTTTATAACTCGACTCATGCTCCTCGTCCACAATGATTAATCCGAGCTTTCTGAAAGGCAGAAAAATAGACGAGCGCACGCCAATAATCACATCGTAGGTTTTGTCATTCAGTACATTATTCCAAATCTCAACCCTTTCGGCATCCGAAAATTTGGAATGATAAACGCCTAATTTATTTCCAAAAACACGTTTTAGTCGCGTGGTGAGCTGTGTGGTAAGTGCAATTTCGGGAACGAGGTAAAGTACTTGATTTCCCTCCTCAATGGCTTTTTTAATAAGATGAATGTAAATTTCCGTTTTTCCACTCGAAGTAATTCCGTGAAGCAAAACAACTTGCTTTTCGGCAAATTGAAAATTTATTTCTTGCAGCGCCGTTTGCTGGCTTGAATTTAGAGGAAAAATAGCTTGTGTGTTTGTAACCGCAAGGTCCAAGCGAGAAATTTCCTTTTTATATTGCTCAAAAATATTTTTCTCAATCAATCCATTTAAAATTGCTACACTTGCACCCGATTTTTCCAACAAATCTTTCTTGGTAATCTCTTGTCGTTTATTTGGTTGTAAAAATTTAGACAATTCTATGAAAGACATCAACAAATCTAGTTGTTTTTTTGCTCTACTTAATTCATCAAAAATTTGTCGGAGTTTTTCTTCGTTTTCAAAATCGGGATTTAATCGAATAAAAGTCTCCGTTTTAATACGAAATTTTTCGGTTAATGCTTCATTTACTTCAATAGCGTTTTTTTCTAAAAGTAATTTTAAAGTAGGTAAAACGCCGCTCATTTCGGTAGCTTTATTTAGCATTTCGACAGTGGTGGGGCGGCCATCGGAGAGAGCATCCAATATTCGCTGTTCTTTGTCGCTCAAAACTGTTTCGGCTTCAAAATCGGGATTAATACAAACCAAAGTTTCGCTTTCGAGTTTCATGCCAGCAGGCACTGCGGCTTGATATACATCGCCCATGTATGCCATATAATAATTCGAAATCCACTCCCAAAATTTAAGTTGTGGATTACGTAAAATTGGCTGTGCGTCTAACAAACAGATTATTTCTTTTATTTCGTAAGGTAATTCGGGCTTAAATGTATGTAAAAGTGAAACAATCGCCGTATACATTTTTCGCTTTCCAAAAGGCACAACCACCCGCATACCTACGCGAATCTGTTCCGACCAGTCGGCAGGAACAGCATAAGTAAAGCTTGCTTTGAGGGGCAGTGGCAAAATGACATCAACGTATTTCATGCGTATCAAATATTTTTCGTGAGCGATGACAAAGATACACAATAATCAAATTAAATCCCTACAGTTTATTTGAATAAACCGGAAGGATTTACCGAAATTATTGTTAATTTTGCATTCGATTTTAGCAATCAAATTTACTATCATAATCAATTAAAAATCAGATATAAAATGTTTAAAACAAATCAGTATTTCGATGGAAAAGTAGTTTCTATCGGTTTAAATTCGGCAGAAGGAACTGCCACAGTAGGCGTTATGCAAGCAGGTGAATACGAATTTGGAACGTCGAGCGTAGAAATTATGACTGTCATTTCGGGCGAATTAACCATTCAGCAACCAAATGAAACGGAATGGAAAACGTATCGCAAATTCGAAAGCTTCGTAGTTGCAAAAGATGTAAAGTTTAAAGTGAAATGTTCGCAGGACACACCGTATTTGTGTTTGTATAAATGATGAAAATAGTTTTTTTTTAACACTTTAGCAAAATTTCTGAAGGTCGCTTGCTTGTGGTCGTTGAATAGGACGTTCAACCGCATCGAGAAGTATATCTTCACACTATTTTTTCAAAGTCTTACGCAAACGACTTGATAATAACTGAATCAACAGGGCACTTTGCACCCGTCGCCAAGCGAAAGACAGTGTTCTGAATATCGGTTGGGCGACGGAATATAACACACGGTTTAAATTGTGATGCCGAAGCAAAGCGAGGTATCTAAAAAAAATCACGGCTGAATTTCAATTACTGAAATTCAGCCGTGATTTTTTAATTTCGAAGTCAGGAGAATTCTTTTCACAGACCGTAGTTAAAGAAACTACGGACAGCAGCCAAGTGTTTTAGTGAGAGCAATGGTAAATAAAATCTATTTTTCATAATTTGACATTATCTGTATTAATTCATCTGAATACAAATAAATATCATCTAATGAGAAAATCTCTTTTTTAATCTCTTTCTTATTTTCATCAAGTGTAACAAAATACTTCTTACTACCATTCAGATAAAGTCGACAAATAGGCTTGCGATTATTGTCGTCAAGTAATATCGAAAAATAAACCTGACCATCGCGATATCCAATTCTTTTAATATCAACATTTTTTCTTAGAATAGATTTGATTATCATAAATGCTTCAATTTCTTGATCGGTAGTTACAATTTTCGACTCATCTTCTTTTGCTTGACTTTCGGCTAATTTTATTTGCTCAGTTTCTTGAACATTTTCTTTCTCTAATGCAGATTTCAGTCTATCACTAATGCTATCGCTAATAAATTGGTTTAATGAACGTTTTACAATTTCTGTAAACTGGGACATAACCTTCTCAGTTGCTTTTCCTACGTATACTTGACTTACAAAAAACTTAACGAAGTTAGAAGTTGGCTCATTAAGTTCTCTTGCTAAAATACTTTTAATCTCATTTGAATACTTTAGTTCGCTAGCCGAATTAACAATGCTGTTTAAATCGAAATATGACTTATGAAATTTTTTCAGTTCAAAAACTGATTGTTCTTTTAAATTGGTAATGTCAAATTCCAAAAATGGCTTTTCGTCCATTTTATTTTGATCAACCATGTCAGTATAGAATCGGAATTGGATACCATTGGTCAATAGACCAAACTTTGATTTGGTTGTGTGGAAATATCTGAATAATTGAGAATTGTGTACGTCTAAGTTTTCTCCCCACCATTTACATTCGATAAGAATAATAGGTTGTCCATCTTTTAAAATAGCATAGTCAACTTTCTCTCCTTTTTTGATTCCAATATCGGCAGTATATTCTGGGACTACCTCAATTGGGTTAAACACATCATACCCAAGTGTTTGGATAAAAGGCATGATAAATGCATTTTTGGTGGCTTCTTCAGTTTGAATTTGTTCTTTTAAACGGAGAACTCGTTCGCCAAGCTGTTTGATTTGATCTTTGAAATCCATGTTTTTGATTTTTTTAATGAGAATGTTTTTGATTTAATTTTTCAATATTTTTTGTAAGTTCTTCAATTTTAGCAGAAAGTTCTGAAACTTCATTTTTCAACTCATCATTATTATCGCTTATCATGGCATCCACAAAAATGGAATTTACCAAAGATAGACCTAGAATACCACTACAGAAAAGAAGTATCACAAAATACATTTTAGATAATACTGCAATTGTCATATTTGCTCTAGTGGCTATTAAATCGGGAATTTCGTACCAACCTTCGACTGAAAATAATCGAAAAATTGAATAAAATGACTCAATTGGATTGCCGAAATATTCTGGTACAATATTTTTAAATAATGAACAAGTTACTAATGAAACGATAAAAATCAGCAAGAAAAATCCAGCAAATACTATGTAAGATGCTTTAATTGCTCGGTGTACAGATATGACTAAATGTGTTACATTAGGAAAAAAACGGATAAGTCTAAAAAATTTAAATACACGAAAAACCCTAAATATCAATAAGATGTTTAATTGAATTATGTTGTTGCTAAAAAACACTATTGCTAATGATGGGATTGAAAGTAATACTAATATGAAATCGAGTTTATTCCATCCATCTGAAATGTAATTGTTGAATTTATATTCGTTAATCTTTATAAGCATTTCTACAATGAATGCAACTGTAAACAATGGTTCAAAAAAATCAAGTATAATACTCGAAAATTGAAATTCTTGAATGAAAATTAATAAAGCGTTCGCAATAATTAATCCCAAAATGAAAAAATCGTTTAGAAAAATGCGTTTGAATATGTTCATTTTTGTGATATTTGATACTTTTAGGCATAAAAAAAGCGTGGGACATTTAACTGTATCACGCCTATAGGTACGACCAAGCACCTCACAACTAATAAGTTAAAGCCCACGCCTTAGGCGCAGGCGTTTACTAACTTATTCTTGTTGTCTTAAAAATTGGTCGTTTTATAGGCAAGAATAAAAGCTAACGCTTTTGATAATATGTAATGCCGCTGTCGCTACAGCGGGCGAATTAACCTCTCCCCAACCCTTTCCAAAGGAGAGGGAGATTGCGGTTGTATTTAGATTTACAAAAATAGAGATATTTTTTTAATAAAAGATGTAAATACCGAAAAAAAAATGGTAATTAAATAAACCATTAGTGAAAGTGTCTTTTTAAACAGACGCCATCATTTGTGCTGAAAGTAACCGCTTCACTTATGCTTATTTGCTCTATTCGGTTACAAACCCAATTCGGTTTCTGGGTATTTCAATCATATTTTTGTTTGTTTAATGATAAAAGCATATAATTATAAAAAGAATTTTTCAAAACAGATATGTGTTTTAATTACCTGATTATGTGATTTTTATTTGGTATTTATAAAAAATTGTAGTATCAAAATAGGGGCTGAATTTTCAGCTTTTTTTTTTGTAGTGTTCTAATTGGGCTAGTAAATTGAAATTTGTCCGAAATGTGCTGCTATATTTGCACTGTTCAAAATTAAATACTTTATGAAAAAATCAACTTCTTATTCACGTACCATTTTCATCATTTCAACTGCATTAATATTCTCCACCGCATTGGGTTGTAGTGCTCAAAAGTCAACTGAGAAATATAGTTCAAAAGGAAAAATTGATTATAAACTTAGTCAGGAAGATGAAAAAATGCTGGACACGATTCAGTATAAAACTTTTCAATACTTTATGAAGGAATATCACTCCGAAAAAGGAATTGTAAGAGATAGAGCTGAAAAAAATTCTCCGGCAAGTATTGCAGCTACCGGTTTTGCACTTCCGGTTTACGCGGTAGGAGTGGAACGAAAATGGATTACACGGGAACAAGCTGCCGATATTACACTCAAAACATTACGATTTTTTGCTTATTCATCTCAAAGCAAAACTGATTCATTAGCAATTGGGTACAAAGGATTTTACTACCATTTTATTGGAATGGAGTCGGGAAAACGCGAATGGAATTGCGAGTTGTCTTCTATTGACACAGGGCTTTTGTTGATGGGTGTTATTTTTGCGCGGAATTATTACGACCAAAATTCGCCCGACGAAAAAGAAATAAGAGCATTAGCCGAAAAACTATTGGGTAGATTGGACTGGAGTGTATTTTACATGGACGAAAATTCAAAACAACCTTTTACCATTTCCATGGCATGGTTTCCCGAAAAGGGTACCACCAACTGGGGTTGGCATGGTTATACCGAGGGCTTATTTCTGTATGTGTTAGCTGCCGGTACAGGAATTGATAATCCTGAAAAAGCCTATAACGGTTGGTTGCGGACATACACTTGGAAAACTCCTTATCCGGGCTTATCGCACATTACTTTTCCACCGCTTTTTGGCCATCAGTTTTCGCACACATTTATCGATTTTCGTGGCTTGGCCGATCCTTACTTAAAGGGAAAAGGGATTGATTATTTCGAAAATTCGCGCCTCGCCACACTTACCCAACAACAATATGCCATCGAAAATCCAAAAGGCTGGGTTGGATACGATTCTCTGACTTGGGGTTTCACAGCAACCGATGGACCAGGAAGCAAATACAACTTTGGCGATAAGAGATTTGAAGGTTATGCCGGACGTGGGTCGAGTGGCAAGGATGAAACTGTAGGTGAGGACGGTACATTGGCACCCTATGGCGTACTTTCTTCGCTACCGTTTACGCCCGAGCTATCGCTGGCTACCATCAAAAATATGAATGCTAACTATGGCGAAAAAATATGGGGAAAATACGGATATTTTGACGCATTTAATCCTACTGCAAAATGGGTTTCACACGATTTTATTGGAATAGATCAAGGTCCCATGCTGCTGATGATTGAAAACTTCCGCTCAGGATTGGTGTGGAATTATGTGATGAAAGACCCGATTATACAAAAAGGACTGGAAACGCTTCATTTTGAATATAATACGAAATAAATAAGCCCCCCAACCCCCTAAAGGGGAGCATTTGGGCATAAAATAGGCCTCACATCAACTCACAATCATGAAGTTATTTTGAAAAAAAATTATCAATTTATTATATCACAATTTATGAAAAATAAATCTATCGTACTTCCTTTTATATTAATATTCAGTTTGTTAAATGCAAATCCACTTTTTGCACAGCTAACTACATTGGACGATTTTAATTCCACCGAGGGTTGGAAATTTATAAAGTCGGAAGGTGGCGATGTAAAAATGAATATTTCCACCGATCAGGGTCGTACCGGAACTGCAATTCGATTGGATTACGATTTTACAAAAGGAACTGGTTACAGTGGTTTTCAAAAAATGTTTCCGTTGCATCTACCCGAAAATTACGAAATTACATTTTGGATGAAAGCCAATTCTCCATCCAATAATTTCGAATTCAAACTGATTGATGCTTCGGGCGATAATGTTTGGTTTGTGAATCGAAGAAGCTTTGTTTTTCCTACCGAATGGAAGAAAATCAAAGTCAAAAAAAGAAATATTGAATTTGCTTGGGGACCAAATTTTAGTGCAAAACCTCCCCGAATCGACCGTATTGAATTTACAATAGCGTCGATGGTGGGCGGAAAAGGCACGATTTGGGTCGACGATTTAAAATTTGAGCAACTTCCACCCGAAACTGCAAACTATCCTCAGCCTTCGATTACGGTTAAGCCCAAATGCAAGATTGACGCTGCTGCTCTTTTTGACGGGAAACCCGAAACATGCTGGACATCGAAAAATGCAAAAAAACAAACAATTATAATCGATTTCAAACAAAAACGCGAAATTGGCGGACTTAACATCGAATGGGTAAACAATCAGTTTGCCACCAATTTTGCAATTAATTTGTCGGACGATGGAAAAACGTGGGAAAAGGTTTTTGGAAATGCAAAAAACGGAAATCAAAATAATATCATACGTTTTGAAGATGCTGAGCCCCGATATATTAAACTTGAGTTGAACCAATCCGCTGCTAAGAAATTTGGCATTAAGAACTTGAAATTTATTGATGCAAAAGACATTGACGGGAATAATAAATTCTTGATTTATAATGCATTGAATTCAGAAAAAGGAAATTACCCAAGTTATTTCCTGAAAGAATCATCGTTTTTTACCATTACCGGTGTGAACAACGATGTGCAGGAAGGACTGTTGAGCGAAAACGGCATGGTGGAAGCCGAAAAGGGGGCTTTTTCGTTAGAACCTATGATTCTCCAAAACGGAAAATTGTATAACTGGTGCAATGTAGACGTATCGCAAAGCTTGGGAAATTCAACAAAACCCGAAAATTTTCAGTTTGTTCCGGGTGTGAAATGGAAATTGGATAATTTGAACTTTGCTACCGAAGTTACATCGGGTGGCGAAGCCAACAAAAGCTCCAATCTGTATATCAAATATACCTTTACAAATACTACTTCGCAAGCCCAAAACTTTGATTTCTTAGTACTTTTAAGACCGTATCAGGTAAATCCCTATTATCAGGATTTGAATTTAGTAGGTGGAGTTGGTCAAATTAAAACAATACAAGGCATTGACAATAAACAGGTTGATGTAGACGGAAAAACGATTTATTCTACTTTACCTTTTCAGGATTTATCTACTTACAGCCTAATTGATGGCGATGTGGTTGCACTGCTTAAAGAACAAAAGTTTAATCGCCAAAGCTCCGTGACAGATGCCTCGGGATTAGCAACCGGTGTAATGCGCTACGGCCTCACTTTGCAGCCCAACGAAACAAAGGTGCTTTATATCAAATCGCCCTATTACAATACCAAATCAAGTTCGACAGAGATAGCCAACAAATTGGTTTCCAAAGAGTTTGATGCTTCGGTCAATTATTGGTCTAAAAGAACAAATCACGTAAAATTCAACTTGCCTGCTTCTGCCGATAAGCTGATTGATACTTATAAATCGCAATTGGTGTATATCATGATCAACAGAGATAAAGCAGGATTTCAGCCGGGTTCGCGGAGTTACGAACGCAGCTGGATACGCGATGGTGCACTTACATCGTCGGCATTGCTCAAAAATGGAATTGTGACCGAAGTGAAAGATTATCTTCAATGGTATTCCACCTATTTGTACGACAACGGAAAAGTGCCTTGTGTAGTAGATCGACGCGGCCCCGACCCCGTTCCCGAAAACGACAGCCATGGTCAGTTTATTTACGCCATTCGCGAGTATTATAATTTCAGTAAAGACCTGGATTTTTTGAAAAAACAAAACAAAAATATCCTTTTGGTATCAAATTATATCAAAACTTTAATCGACGAACGCAGTACCGATTATTACAAGAACGGAAACGACAGCATTCGCTCGTTGTATGGCTTGGTGCCCGAATCCATAAGTCACGAAGGTTATTCGGCAAAACCTATGCACTCCTATTGGGATAATTTCTTCACAGTCAAAGGTTTGAAAGATGCAGCCGACATACAGCATATATTAGGAAATGCGGCTGACGAAAAACGAATTGCCGATATTAAAGATACTTTTACGGTAAATTTGTACAACTCGATACGTTTGGCTACGAAAAACAAAGGAATAAATTACATTCCCGGTTGTGCTGAATTAGGAGATTTTGATGCTACTTCCACCACTATTTCACTAACTCCTTGCAATGAATTTAATAACCTGCCCAAACCGCAGATTTTCAACACCTTTGATAAGTATTACGATAACTTTACGAAACGTAAAAACAATACCATCGACTGGGTAAATTACACACCCTACGAAAACCGTGTAATTGGCTCGTTTATAATGCTTAATGAGCCTGAACGTGCACACGAATTGATTGCGTATTTTCTGAACGATCAGCGTCCGCAAGCCTGGAATCATTGGGCAGAAGTGGTTTGGAAGGACTACCGAAATGCCGGCTATGTAGGCGATATGCCGCATACCTGGGTGGGCTCCGATTTTGTAAATGCCATCCGCACCATGTTTGTGTACGAAAATGAGTACGATAATGCATTGGTTTTAGCTTCGGCACTTTATCAGGATTGGATTGATGCCCCGCAGGGAATGTCGGTGAGCAATCTGCCAACTTACTATGGCGAAATATCATACAGTATAAAAAAAGTTGATAGAGCCTACCACTTTAATATCACCGGCGATTTGAAATTACCTGCAAACGGTATTAAAATCCAAAATTTCAATGGCTCAAAATTGCCAACTAAAGTGAGTATAAACGGAAAAGAAATCAAAACATATACAGATAAATACATTCAAATAATGGAATCGCCGGCAAATATTGTAATTGAGTACTGATTTGCCCCCCAACCCCCTACTGGGGGCTAAGACATATTCTCCACAAAAGATAGGAGAAATTAAAGATACTACGTCTGAAGCCTCCGTCGGCTGACGGATTGGGGGTCGAAACTTAAAATTAGCTTGACGGCTATGGGGTTGGGGGCAGGTAAATCAATTATAAACACATGAAACACCCATGACCAAATAAATTAATTTGGACACATAAGGGCATGTTTAAAAACGCAATAAACTCAACTCAACCCTCCTCATTCCCCCTTTAGGGGATTAGGGGCAGGTAAATAATTTTTATACACATGAAAGAAAAAGAAATCACAACAAGCAACGCATCAAAAACGGACAAGATAGGCTTTACCCAACTTGCAGCTTATGGTGCTGGTGGAATAATTCCTATCGCCTTGTTTAATGTAGCCGGAATTTTGGTTGGTTTGATGGGAAACATCAGTTTGGGATTAAGCGCTTTTTGGCTGGGTGCTATTTTGATAATTCCCCGCTTATGGGACTCATTCTCAGATCCTATAATTGGACATTGGTCGGACAATACGCGTTCGAAATGGGGAAGACGAAGACCCTTCCTATTATTTGGAGGAATACTATCTGCCTTGTTTTTTGTGTTGATTTGGTTTATTCCTAAAGGCGAAACAGTTCAACAGTGGTTTCCGACAGATGGCGGCTATGAAGCATTCCAATTGGTGTATATTTTAGTTACTTTATTGTTATTTTTCACGGCAGTAAATCTTTTTGAAATACCTCACGGAGCACTTGGCATGGAAATGACCACCGATTATCACGAACGTACACGCCTTTTCAGCGCCAAAAGTTTTGTTGGTAATCTGTTTGCTATGAGCACGCCATGGCTTTTTTGGTTAGCAAATCTCACTATTTTCAAAGGAGTTGGAGGTACCGAAATGGATGGAATGCGCTACGTATCGTTGATGATAGCAGCAGTGTTGATTCCTTTGTCATTTTGGTGGTTTTTTAAATTGAAAGAACCCAAATTTCAATATATTGCCAAAAAACAGGAAAAGTCTGATTTCTGGAAAGATATGAAAATGGTCATCACCAATAAAAATTTTGTGATTCTCACCATCAGTGTTTTCACATTAGCTATGGGTTTCAATTTTGTATCCTTGTTGGGTTCGTATATTCCAATTTTTTATGTGTTTGGAGGCGACAAAGTACAAGGAGCATATATTTTAGGTTTAAACGGTACTTTATGGGCTATAGTGGGTGTTTTGGCAGTTTTTCCGCTCAATTTTATCAGCACCAAATTCGGTAAACGAAAAACATTGATGCTGGCTATGGTCATGATGATTTTAGCGCAGCTTTCCAAAATTGTTTGTTACAACCCCAATTACCCTTATTTAGTTTTTATTCCTACCATTTTGCTTTCGGCAGGTATGTTGTTCTTTTTCACCTTAGGCTCGTCGATGGTGGGCGATATTTGCGATGAAGAAGAGCTGAAAACAGGAAAACGTACTGAAGGTAGTTTTTATGCTATTTTTTGGTGGTTTATAAAATTGGGTACTGCTTTGGCAAGTTTTGTAGCCGGCGCACTGATTGTTTTCACTCTGTTTGACGAGTCGCAAGTTACAAAAGTAGATAAATATCAAAATACTATCGAAGAAATTACGACTTGGACAACAAACTGGAATCAATTAATTAATGATAATACATTAAATTCGGATGCATTTAAAATATTGAAAACTGATGCATTAACCGAAGCTAAAAATTACAAAGAATTATTGAAGAAAGAACAAAGTAAAAAATTTGAAAACTCTTTCAATTTTGTTCCTGAATATACTTCTCAACGTATTAATTTAATAAATGAGAATTTAAAATCAACACAAAATGTTATTGATAAATTGTCGGATAATGCATTTACGGTTAATTCAGTAACGAATAACAAACAATTTGTTCCAATAGAGTTAATACAAACGAAATTGAATAAATTATCAACAACTATTTTAGAACTGAAGTCATACCTCAAAAATAAATCGTTGGATGACAAGACGAAGAATAAAGAGCATTATTTGGAATTAAATCGTAAGATGGAGATTGTTGAAAATACGCTTCAAAGAACAAAAGACAATGTAAATTTAGCAGATTTAAAATCCAACGTGAAGGCGATGGAGAAAGAAATTGTTGCATTAAAAAAACAAACTCCATATACCTTGTTAATGATGCGTATTGTAGAGATTGGATTACCTATCCTATTAAGTATAATTGCATTATTTCTTATATTCCGATACACACTTACTGAAAAACGGTCGTTGGAAATTAAGGAATTATTAAAGGCAAGGAATGATGGCCACCAACCACCTAAAGAGGGTGTTAAGGGGAACTAACTCAATGAAAGTGTATTAATTAAATGTTTTAAATAAATCCCCTCTTTAGGGGGCTAGGGGGCAAATATGTTTGAAATTAGAGACGAGAATTTTGTATTAGATGGTAAAAAAGTTTTTTTGAACTCGGGTGAAATTCATTATTTCAGAATAAAAAAAGAACTTTGGGATGCGCATTTAAAATTGGCAAAGGAAGCTGGTTTAACAACTGTAAGCACATACATACCTTGGGCATGGCACGAGCCGGAAGAAGGTCATTTTGACTTTGATGGACATAGTTGTGCGGAGCGCGATTTGCTGGGTTGGATCAAAAAATGCCAAGAACACGATTTATTTTGTATTCTGAAACCGGGTCCATTTATTTTAGCCGAATATCGTGGTGCGGGTTTACCCGATTGGTTTTTAGATAGATATGTGCCCGAAGTAAAAATGCACAACAGCAAAGGTGAACCTGTAAGCAGCGATGGCGTGAGTCTGTTTCATCCGGCATATTTGGAAAAAGTTCAGGTTTGGTACAACCAAATAATGCCTTTGATCTATTCGCATGAATATGGAAATGGCGGTCCGGTGATTTTGATGCAATTGTGTAACGAAATAGGGGTTTTCTCGTGGTTGGCGCATCAGGCTGATTATAACGATGAAACCCAAAAAAGATTTATTGCCTATTTGAAAGAAAAAAATAACGATATAGAGCATTGGAATAAGCTTTGGGAAACAAATTACCAGATTTTTGAAGAGATTCAACTTCCACCCGATGGACGGGAACCTTACAAATCTGTGGCCGATAGAGGTCGGGATTATGAATGGACAATGTTTTGGAGGCGTTATTATGCCGATTATTTGAATATGCTGACCCAAATGGCACGCAAATTAGGTGTTTCCTTGCCGTTTTATCATAACCTTCCGGGATGGATTTATGGCAATGGATACGAATTCCCTGTCAATATTACGATGTACGAAGAATTATTTGCCGACCGCAGCGACATTATTTTTGGCGTGGATCATATTCCTGAATTTATGTCGTACCGCAACCTGCACGACGATCGAATTATCAACGATATAACCAACGCCATGCAGGGTAATAAACCATTGTTTGCGGCTGAGTTTCAATGCGGTTCGCGCGAGTACCATGTTGTTACTAATCCTCAGGAAATGGAACTTTTCTACAAAGCAAGTGTGGCAAACGGACTTACGGGATGGAATTATTATATGTTTTCGCAGGGTAGAAATCCCGAACGGAAAGGCTACAGCGGCTCTACTTTTTATTGGTTCAACCCGCTGACACCCGAAGCTGAAAAAACATCGGCTTATCCATTGGTACAGCGCATGGGCAATATCATAAAAACTGCTGAAAATATCATTGTAGAAGCAAAACGCCGAGCAGAAATAGCCGTTTTGTTTTATCCGCCTTATTACGCTACCGAACTCGAAAGGCCTGTGGATAGTGCCAGCGAACTTATTTTCAACTTTTCAACTATTCGTAGAGGAGCGTATTTTGATGGACTGTTAAAAGCCTTGCAAGTGTTGGATGTGGATTACGATATGCTCGATTTGAATAAATCGGGTTCAGTGTGGTCGAAATACACACAGATTTGGGTTTTCAGTACCGATGAAATGAATGCGCCGGAGCAACAAAAAATCGTTGATTATCTGCAAAATGGTGGAAATATTGTTCTTTTTCCCAATATGCCTGTTCGTGAAATGAATGGAACTCCTTGCAATATCATTCGTGATGCTGTGGGTGTGAAACCAGTAGGAACTGATATTTTCGATTCGGCATTGATTGATGTATTAGGTTCAAAAGATATTAAATGTGCCAATCCACAAATGGTTTTTGATGCATCCGATTTGAAAGATGCTGAAATTATCGCTCAAAATATCCGTGGGAAAATTGTAGGGTTTATGAAAGATATCGGAGCAGGAACTTTTGCGCATATTGGAACCTGGTGGGGTTTCGATACAGAAGCACACAAAGACGTTTATCTGAAACTGCTCCAGCTTTCGGATGCCAAATTACAAAACGCCACAACGGATAATTATTTTGTGAATGTGCGTGAACGCTTTACACCAAATGGAGAGGCCATGTTATTTGTAGGCAATTATTATAACGAAGAGCAATCGGTATCAATTACTTACACGCATCCTACGACGGCTGGAATGGTGAAAATGCCCATCAGTGCCGAAAAGTTAGAAATGCCAAATTTGTATGCCATTTTATCGCCGATTGGATTGCAGTTGAGTGAAAACTTACAACTTTTACATACAACTTCGGATGTGTTGAGCATAGAAAAAAAAGAAAATGAGTGGATAATTCAACTTTTTGGTCACAGAGATTTGCTGGGTGAACTTGTATTGGAAGGAGATGATATTCATAATATTAGTTCGGTTTATAGTTATGAGGTTTATACTGAATTCAGTTTAATGGAAAATAAATTGGTAGTAACTTACAAGCATTTACACAAAAAAGATTTTAGATTGATATTAAAATGAAACTAACAAACAATAACGGATTAACATTCAGTTTTTTAGCAAACGGAAATGTGCAAAATATCGATGCGGATAAAATCCGAATCAATTTAAAATCGGGTTCTCTTTTTGCACAGTCCGGTACGCAGATTTATTTACGCAAACGGACTGAAACGAATATTGAGTTTATACCTTTGTTGGGAAAAGGCAATGAATTTGCCATTTCGGATAATCAGTTTTTAACAAAAGGAGTGTGGACAGGATTGGAATATATTTGTTCACTTCAACTTTCTGAAAAAAGCTCTTCGTGGCAATGGAAAATAGAAATTGCAAACAATTCGGACGAAAAAGTAGAGCTGGATGTGGTTTTGATGCAGGAAGTGGGCTTGAAAAATGCAAGCAACGGATTAGTGAATGAATATTACGTGGCACAATATCTTGAACGAATCCTTTTGAATGATGAAAAACACGGAACAGTGGCTGTTTGCCGACAAAACACAAAAGAGGATTCCGGTTATCCTTGGCTAATGATGGCAAGCGCCGGAAAAACTGCTTCAGGTTTGACAGATGGAATGCAGTTTTATGGTAACTCTTATCGTTCCACCGGAATTCCCGAAGCGCTATTGCAAGCTGAGCTTGGAGGAAACTGTGCAGGCGAATCACCGATTATTGCTTTGCAGGAAAAACCTTTTGAATTGCAAAATAATGAAAATAAATCAGTTACATTCGTTTCTACTTATTTACCAAATCATACTGAAGCTACTTCTGAAAAAGACTTAGCAGTTTTAAATGAAATAATTAGTGAATTTTCAGAAAATAAAAATATATCACAACTAAATTGGACTAATACCAAGCAAAATTTATTTCAAACTGCGCCGTTTTTTCCTGCTGCCAATTTATCTGCATCGGAAATTGAAGAGTATTTTGGCAAGGAAATCAGATTAAAAGAACAAAATGACGGTAAATTATTATCATTTTTTTCAGCTGACAACAAACATATAATTCTGAAAGCCAAAGAAATATTGGTTGATAGGCCTCACGCACACATTATGCAGGCTAATCTGGCCGATGTTCCAACCGAAGAAACGCTCTCGACCACCTGTTTTGCAACAGGAGTTTTCAACTCGCATATTTCGCAGGGAAACACCAATTTCAATGTTTTTTTATCCATCAATACCAGTCAGTTTAATGCAAATTTGAATTCAGGGCAACGCATTTTTGTTGAAATTGAAGATGAAATTTACATACTTGGTATTCCTTCCGCTTTCGAAATGGGATTGAATTCGTGTCGCTGGTTATACAAGTGGAACGAAACCGTGTTGGAAATCAAAACTGAAACTTTCGTTAAATCACCCGTTGTTCAGCTGACTTTTAATGTGTTAAGTGGCGAAAAAGTTCGCCTTATTCTCACACACGATTGGGACAAAGTAAATACTTGGAATTTATCGCAAACCGGAAGTGGAGAGTTTGTCGCAAAACCCACACCTGGTTCTATGATTGTCGAAAAATTTCCACAGGCGGCATTCAGAATTGTGGTTGAAAATTCCGAAGGATTGAAAAATTCTATTCAGAATGATTTTCCGTATGGATTGGACGATTTATTTGTATTGGAAACTACCCAGACTTCACATTTTACTATGCATTTTGTAGGAGAAGTGAAAGAGAAATTTAATACGGAAAATATCAAAAATGAAGATGTAAAACATTCAGGAACTGAATTTTGGAAAGATTTGAGCAATCAATTGATCTTGCAATCTTCCGAGAAAAATATTGTTGCCATCAACGAAATTCTTCCGTGGTATGGGATGAATGCCATCACCCATTATCTTACACCTTATGGGTTGGAACAATTCAGTGGTGCTGCTTGGGGAACGCGCGATGTATCGCAGGGACCGATTGAATTTTTACTCTCTCTCGAAAAATTTGAAGCTGCTCGTAAGGTATTGCTGACCATTTTTTCCAATCAAAATCCCGTTGGCGATTGGCCTCAGTGGTGGATGTTCGATAGTTACAGCCACATTCGTGCTGGCGATTGCCACGGCGATGTGTATTATTGGGTGATTATTTCGTTGGCAAGTTATGTAAAAGTGACAGGTGATGTGAGCGTGTTGGACGAAAAAGTTCCTTATTTTAATGGAAATGAATTATTTACGGTCGACGAACATGTAGAGCGATTAATCAGCATGATACAAGACTCGTACATTGGCGAAACTGCGTTGGTTCCGTTTGGTGGCGGTGACTGGAACGATTCGCTTCAACCCAAAAATGAAGAGTTGGCGAAACGACTCATTTCGAGCTGGACGGTAGAAATGAATTATGAAGCTTTTTGCGATTATGTGGAAGTATATGAAAATGCCGGTAACCATAAACGTGCTAATGAGTTGAAAAATGTAACAAAAAAAATAAAATCAGATTTCAATAAATACTTGGTGAAAGACAATGTGGTGGCCGGTTATGGTTATGTAGAAGATGATGGAAACATCAGCGTTTTACTTCACCCATCCGATACACACACCGGAATTAGTTTTAGTTTGCTTCCAATGGACAGGGGTATTTTAAGCGGAATTTTTACCAAAGATCAAGCCGAATATCACCAAAATATAATTGATAAACATTTGAAAGGCCCTGATGGCGCACGATTAATGGACAAACCATTGAAATACAAGGGTGGAATTCAGGAAATTTTCCAACGTGCCGAAAGCAGCACATTTTTCGGTCGCGAAATCGGGTTGATGTATATTCACGAACACATCCGTTATGCTGAATCGCAGGCTGTACTCGGAAAAGCCGATGAATTTGTAAAAGCATTGCGACAAGCAATTCCGGTAAATTACAAAGAAATTGTACCCAATAGTAATCTCCGTCAGGCAAACTGTTATTATTCGAGCAGCGATGTAACATTTAAAACACGTTACGAAGCGGATGAAAAATACGCGGATGTTCTTTCTGGTAAAATGCGCGTTGATGGTGGTTGGCGGGTTTACTCAAGTGGACCCGGAATTTATGTAAGCCTAATTATCAAAAAACTCATCGGTTTTCGTGCCTTCAACGATTATGTAGTTATAGATCCTGTATTGACGAATGAAATGGATGGCTTTTCTGCATCATTTAAGTTTAAAGGACATCTTTTAAATTGGAATTTCAAGCTAATATATGGAAATTTTTCACCTAAAAGCATTGTTGTAAATGGAATAATCATATCGTACGATACTGAAGATAATAAATACAGAACAGGTGGTGCACTCATTTCAACAAAAATATTTATGAGTTTCTTGAAATCGGGTGAAAATGAAATTGAAGTAATAATCTGATTTTCTTGAATTGTTGTTTTTTTTATTGATTTTCGGCTTTTTTAATTAAAATTTCTTTTAAATTCTGACAAGTTTTACTCTAATGTAAAAAAAATATTTTAAAGAATGTTTTTTCTAAGTTATTATATATCAGACTAATAAAACCATTTAATTGTCTTTTGTGGGGTTAAAATAGGGTATCCCTTTTTTTAGTAGGGTTCATATTGGGTCAAATAATTTGTATATGCCTTAAGTTAACAGTTTCTTTGTGCTATAAATCGATACAAGATAAATCACTTTTTGAAAATGAAAAAATATATTTTAATACTGCTATCAATAATTTTGATTTTTTCATGTACTAAGAAAATTAGTACTAAAGTACAACTCAATCAAAAAGTTGATTCTGTTTTAAATTTGATGACTATCGACGAAAAAATTGGTCAGATGGTATTGTATGCTAGTGATGGAGATGTTACTGGTTCAAAAATAAAAAGTGGTCTTGTTGAAGATATTCGCAATGGAAATTGTGGAAATATATTAAATGCTTATTCAGTAGCATATACGCGCAAACTTCAGAAAATTGCTGTTGAAGAATCCCGATTAAAAATCCCTTTACTTTTTGGCTACGATGTGATTCACGGGCACAAAACTATTTTCCCAATTTCGTTGGGTGAATCGGCTTCGTGGGATATGGAAGCTATTGAAAAAGGTGCGCGTGTGGCTGCCATCGAAGCAGCAGCATCGGGTTTAAACTGGACATTTGCTCCTATGGTGGATGTATCGGTGGAGCCACGTTGGGGACGCGTTTCGGAAGGTGCGGGTGAAGACCCTTTTCTTGGAGCTAAAATTGCTGCCGCACGTGTTCGTGGATTTCAGGGGAAGGACAATAATTTGGCCGATTCGCTTACTATTTTGGCTTGTGTAAAACATTTTGCGGCTTACGGTGCACCACAGGCTGGTCGCGATTACAATACAGTGGACATGTCGCACCGTGTTTTCCTCGATACCTATCTTCCACCATACAAAGCCGCCATCGAAGCAGGTGCTATGAGCGTAATGACTTCGTTTAACGAATTAGATGGCATTCCATCAACAGCGAATAAATATCTTCTAACTGATTTGTTGCGAAGCGAAATGGGCTTTAAAGGTTTGGTTGTAACCGATTATACATCTATCAACGAGATGGTCAATCACGGAGTGGCAGCCAACGAAGCCCAAGCTGGATTGATGGCCATTAAAGCTGGTGTGGATATGGATATGCAGGGCGAAGTATATTTTAAATACCTCAAAAAACAAGTAGAAGATGGAATGTTGGATGAAAAATTGATTGACGATGCTGTTCGTCGGGTTTTGAGGGTGAAATTTCTACTTGGTTTATTCGACGACCCATACCGTTATTGCAACGAAGCGCGTGAAAAACGTTTGATTTATGCGCCCGAACATCTCGAAGCTGCCTTGGATGTAGCTAAAAAATCGATGGTATTACTCAAAAACGATAATCAGGTGTTGCCGCTTAAAAAGGGAGAAAAAATAGCTGTTATTGGTGAATTGGCTGCATCAACTCGCGATTTGTTGGGTTCGTGGAAAGCTGCAGGCGATTGGGATTTTATGAAATCGACACTCGAAGAAATCAAAGCCTTCAACGGTGATAAAAATGTATTTTTTGCCGAAGGCTGTAAAACCAGCGGAGATGACCGCAGCGGTTTCTCGTTAGCACTATCTACAGCTCGCAAAGCCGATAAAATTGTGCTGGTAATTGGCGAAAACTGGGAGTGGAGTGGCGAAGCTGCCAGCCGAACTAGTATTCAAATTCCGGGCGTTCAAACCGAATTGCTCGAAAAATTAAAAGCATTAAATAAACCAATAGTTGTGGTTTTGATGAATGGTCGTCCGTTGGATTTATCGCGCGAAAATCAGTTGGCCGACGCCATGCTCGAAACTTGGTACGCTGGAACTATGGGCGGAAAAGCTATTACGCAAGTACTTTACGGTGAATATAATCCTTCGGGAAAATTGACCATGACTTTCCCCGTTAATTTGGGTCAAGTACCTATTTATTATTATGCTAAAAACACAGGTCGCCCCATTTATCTGGAAAATCCGAAATACAAATCGCGCTATATTGATGCACCAAACGACCCGCTTTTCCCATTTGGATATGGATTGAGCTATACCACATTTGAGTATTCCGACATTCAACTTTCGGCAAATGAATTAAAACCAGATGGTGAATTAAAAGCAAATGTAACTGTCAAAAATACAGGTAAATACGATGGAGAAGAAGTGGTACAAATGTATGTCCGCGACTTGGTTGGTAGCGTTACTCGCCCCGTAAAAGAATTGAAAGGGTTTGAGAAAATTACACTGAAAGCCGGCGAAAGTAAAACCGTATCATTCAGTATAACACCAGATATGTTGGCATTTCACCGATTGGATATGAGTTACGGAACAGAACCCGGTGATTATAAATTGTTTATTGGCGGCAATTCAAGAGATGTAAAAGAAACAACATTTACTACCCCTAACCCCTAAAGGGGAATAAGAAATATTAGTACAGATTAGTTTAAAAAAAATAAAGACATTCGATAGTTTATTCTGAAATAAATATAAATTTTAAATTAAAAAATAACCGTATTTAATCACGATATCATGAAAAAATTGACAAGTATTATTTTAACTACATTATTCCTTTCCATGAACTTATTGGCACAGGAAATAATAACGGTAAAAGGAGTTGTAAAAGACAAAGTAAGCGGAGAAACATTAATTGGAGTGAGTGTAAAAGTAAATGGAACAACATTGGGTTCTATTACCGATTTCGATGGAAAATACACAATTACTAATGTTCCTAAAAACAGCTCTATCACATATAGTTATGTGGGTATGAAATCGGAAACGCGCGAAGTGAAATTGTCGACAACAATTGATGTGTTTTTGCAAAGCGACTCCCAAGGATTAGAAGAAATTGTGGTAGTTGGCTACGGAACATCACGCAAACGCGATTTGACAGGTTCCATTGTTTCAATAAGTGGCGAGATTTTGAAAAGTTCGCCCGACAACAATCCGATAAAATCCTTGCAAGGAAAAGTGCCCGGACTAATGGTAACAAACAGTGGCGCAGCTGGCGCAAGTCCCACAGTTCGCATACGTGGTGTGGCTACAACCAATGCCGACACCAAACCTTTGTACGTGGTTGATGGCATGTTTATCGACAATATCGACTTTATAAATCCGAATGATATTACCTCAGTTGAAGTGCTTAAAGACCCTTCGTCATTAGCTATTTTTGGTGTTCAGGGAGCAAATGGTGTTATAATACTTACTACCAAACGTGCCGATAAAGGTAAACTGAGCGTTAGTTACGATGGGTATGTGGGTGCACAAATTTTGCAAAGTGGCGACCGCGTAAAACTCACCAATGCCGACCAATTTACAATGCTTTATAACGAACAGTTAAAAAACGGAAATCCAGCAGCAGCCGATTGGGTTGGTGATTTATTGGGCGGTGGCACCGATTGGCAATCGTATATTTTTCGTCCGGCAACTATTACAAATCACGGCATTACAGTGAGCAATGCTACCGACAAAGCAAGTACTGTTTTTTCCATTGGTTATTTTTCGCAAGATGGAATTGTAAAATACAATGCCTATCATCGGTTCAATGGTCGTTGGGCGGGCGATTATAATGTGTCGAAATATCTGAAAATTGGAGGTAATGCTACTTTAAATCGTTGGGACAATACACCGGCTACAGCAAGTGTTATCAATGCCGTGCAGGCCTTGCCTACTTATGCTCCTTATGCTCCCGTCGAAGACCAAAATCCGGAAAATCTCGGCTCATATTACACGCCTTCGCCTGGAATTCAGAAAGATGTGCCAAACCCTGTTGCCGTGATGGAAATAAACAAAGGCAATGCGGAAAGTTATGGCTATCGTGCAGTAGGAAATGTATATGCAGAAATTAATTTTTTGAAAGATTTTACATTCAAAGCTACCGGATATGGCGATATTGGCTTAAATCTTGGAAGTAGTTATACGCCACGCTTCGATGTCAATAATACCATATCCAACTCATCGCACAAAAGCGAAAAAACATCATTTAAACGTAATTCGGATGAATATACCAAATATCAAATGGATTTAATCCTAAATTATAATAAAAAAATTGATGGACATAGAATAAGTGCCATGGCCGGTTACACAGCACGGGTTCAGGAAAGTCAGGGTTTTAGCGCAGGAGCCGACACTTTAGTCAATGCCGAAACTTGGAATGTAGTTCCCGAATTGCGTATGTTGAGCATGGGCTCTGCAGCTAACAAAACCAATAGCGACTGGTACGAAGCTGAATCGTTTGTTTCGTATTTAGCCCGCTTAAATTATTCATATACTGATAAATACATTGCATCCTTGACTTTTCGCGCTGATGGTTCTTCCAAATTTTCACCTACCCATCGTTGGGGTTATTTTCCATCGGTAGGTTTAGGTTGGGTAGCTTCCGAAGAGGATTTTATGAGTGGCACACGTGAAGTGCTAAATTATTTAAAAGTTAAGTCATCGTGGGGAATGTTGGGAAATGATAAGATTGGAAATTATCTGTATTTCCCGACCATCAACCCTCGTGGACAACAAGTAGTGGTAGATGGAAAAACATATTATTTACCCACTGTAAGCAATTTGGTAGACGAAAATATTCATTGGGAAATAGTAAGTGGATTCGACTTGGGTTTCGAAAGTCAGTTATTCAATAGCAAGTTGGCATTGGAAGCAGGCTTTTACACCAAAACAACCAACGATTTGTTGGCTTATGTAGCTCCTCCAGTTTCGGTGGGTACAGGTTTTGCCATTACCAATGCTGGTTCTATACGCAATTCGGGTTTGGAGTTCATCACCACTTGGAAAGATAAAATTGGGAAACTAAATTATAGTATAAGCCTAAATGGTGCGACTCTTAAAAACGAAGTGCTATCGCTAGGCAACGACAATTCCGATATAGTTACAGGTACTTATCACCGCACTTCGGTGGGACATTCGGTTGGTGCAATTTATGGCTATGTACAAGATGGTATTTTTCAAAATCAAACCGAAATTGATGCTTATTTACCATCGGCTTGGGCTTCGAAACCTGGCGATATAAAATACAAAGATGTGGATGGCGATGGCAAAATTTCTACAGCCGACCGTGATTTCATCGGAAGTACAATTCCTACATTAACTTATGGAATGAATTTATATGCCAGTTACAACAATTTCGATATCAGTGTAGATTTTAATGGCGTGTATGGCAATCAGATTATAAACACCAAAAAACTACCAACTTATGCGCAGTTCAACTATTACACTACTGCCCTAAATCGTTGGCATGGCGAAGGAACTTCTAATTTCGAACCCGCTTTAGATACCTCGCGTGGTAATAACTTTTTGCCTTCGACCAATTTACTCGAAAGTGGTGCTTACTTGCGTTTGCGTTCGTTGCAACTTGGTTACAATGTGGATGTAAAAAAATTGAAAAGCATAGGAATTAGCAAATTTCGGATTTTTGCCAACGCTCAGAACTTACTTACTTTCAAGCAAAATAGTGGATATACGCCCGAAATTGGTGGTGGAATATTAGATGGTTCTGTTGATAACGGAAGCACGTATCCTATTCCAACTACTTATTCAGCAGGTATTTCCGTTAACTTTTAAAATTAAAAAAAAATCATGAGAAAGCTAATATTATTTTTAAGTATTGTACTGATTGCTTCGGCATGTACCGACGATTTTTTGAACCGTTATCCCAAAGGACAGATTAATAAGACAAATTTCACATCCAAAGACACCTTAGATTTGAGTATTTTGGTTGAGGCCAAACTCGGACAAGCTTACAGCAATTTACGTGGATGGCCATTTCAGTGGGGAGGTTTAGCCATGAATAATTACACAACTCCCGATGCCGAAAAAGGGAGCACGCCAAGCGATGGTGGCGATTTGTCGCAATATAAACCATTGAGTTTTACGCAAGGTACGTTCTCGATTACCGATTATTATTCAGCTTGTTACAATACAATCTATTTAACAAACGAAGCCATGCCGCTTATTATAGCTTTGAATGACACTGTACCCGAAAAAACGAATTATTTGGCACAAGCATTTTTTCTACGTTCGGTTATGTATTACCGATTGGCACAAGCTTTTGGTGGTGTTTCGTATGTCGATAAAGTATTAGGTCAAACCGACAAAACACCTGCTCGTTCTACGCGTCAGGAAATTTGGAATGCTATTGAAAAAGATTTGAAATGGGCAATTCCTCATTTGTCAACTAGGGTTCAATTGCTGGCGAGTGGAAATTCAGGTCGCGCTACCCAAAATGCTGCAAGTGCTGTATTGGCAAAGGTTTATTTGTACCAAAAGCGTTGGGCAGATGCATTAGCCGTAACTACCCAAATCATTACGTCGGGCGATAACGACTTGACGACTCCTTATGCTGATATTTTTACGGAGGTTAAAGAATATGGACCCGAATCAATATTTGAAGTGTATTGCGAAGAAAAACCTGCCGACCAAATTTATATGAATAGTCAGTTTGGCGAAATACAAGGTTTTAGAGGTGTTCCCGATTTAGGTTGGGGTTTCAACGGCCCAAGTCAGGCACTTATAGCCGCTTACGAAACCGGCGACCCTCGCAAAGAAGCTACAGTTATTGCCACCGGCGACATTATTGATGGTCGAAAATTTAAAGCTGATGCTGCTGCATATCAGTATTTTAACAAAAAAGCATATACACGAGTTACCGAACGTGGAGTTTACGGTAGGTCGACTACTGCTCATGCTGGTTGGTTGAATATACGCATTATTCGTTATGCCGATGTGCTTTTGATGCATGCCGAAGCTGCTTGCGAACTTGGCAATACAACCGAGGCGTTGGCAAAACTCGAAATGGTACGCGAACGTGCCCGTGGAGGTAATAATGCCGTTTTACCAAAAATAACGACAACCAATATTGACGAACTTCGGGCTAAAATTCATCACGAAAGACGAATAGAATTAGCATTAGAATGGGAAAGATTTTATGATTTGGTACGTTGGGACGAAGCAAAAACTGCTATTCCAAACTTTGTAGTGGGCAAAAATGAATTATTCCCTATTCCACAAACCGAAATTGACAAATCGGGTGGCGTAATTACTCAAAATCCAGGGTATTAAAACCCCTAACCCCTAAAGGGGAATAAGAAAAATTAGCATTACAAAATAAAGAGACAAATGAAACAACTAAGTTTAAATAGACGAACTAACTTCAGCTCCCCTTTAGGGGCTAGGGGTAGATTCAAAACTAACTTAATTCACCTTAAGGGGTTAGGGGTTCTTTTTATTCTTCTTCTATCCTGCAAAGAGCCGGTTGTACCAACTGTGGTTGTGTCCAAAAACGATGAAACTTACGCTCCAGAAAAAGTGAAAGCGGTAATGGACGAATGGCAACACAAAACTTTTGATTACTTTGTGGCAGGTGCTTCGCCTACCGGATTGGCATTAGAGGGAAACGACAGAGGCGATGTGATTACTACGGGAGGAAGTGGTTTTGGAGTAATGGCAATAATCGTTGGTACCGAGCGTGGTTGGATTACACGTGAGCAATCTACTACTCAAATGCAGAAAATTGTTCGTTTTTTGGGTAAAGCTGAAAGGTTTAAAGGAGCTTGGTCGCATTGGTACAATCCCGACGGCACAGCGCATCCATTTGGCGATCAGGTACAAACAGGAGATTTGATTGAAACTTCCTTTATGATGGCTGGACTGTTGGCTGCTGAGAGTTATTATGCAGGAACTACGGCTGTCGAAAAGGAAATTCGTGATTCTGTTTCTTCGTTTTGGAACACCATCGATTGGCGTTTTTATGCCGGAAGCGACAATGCCCTGAATTGGTTGTATTATTCGAAGGAAAATCGGTTGACAATGCATATTAAAGGTTGGAACGAAGGATTGATAAGCTATATTTTAGCATTGGGAGCTCCCGAACCACACAATATTTCATTTGACATTTACAACAGCGGATGGTTGAATAATGGTAGTATCATAAATCGTATCCGCAAATATTATGATTATGATTTACCGCTTGGCGAAGCGTTCGGTGGTCCATTATTTTTCACACATTATTCATTTCTTGGCTTAAATCCACAGTCGATGGAAGATGCAAATGTAAATTATTGGCAACAAAATGTAGCACACACTATGATTAACAGACATTATTGTATTTATGCTGCACCTACAAAT